>Ga0265297_10001058_pt1 | contig 68502 bp, 69 predicted proteins | sample Munlanlwell13791_FD_192502 | JGI IMG/M metagenome (GOLD analysis project Ga0265297, IMG submission 192502) | Leachate microbial communities from a municipal landfill in Southern Ontario, Canada - Leachate well 137-91 | ecosystem: Engineered > Solid waste > Landfill > Unclassified | place... | reverse complement strand
CAGTTATGCCGGGAGTTTTGATTATTGAAGCAATGGCGCAGGTGGGCGGCGTGCTTATGCTTTCCGGCGAAGAGAATAAAGGAAAGCTTGCTTATTTCATGGCAGCCAATAACGCTAAATTTCGTAAGACCGTTGTTCCGGGGGATCAGCTTGTGATTGAGGTGGTTGCGGGAAAAGTTCGCACCAAAACTGGCACTGTTTACGCAAAAGCTTTTGTGGATGATAAAGTTGCCGCAGAAGCAGAACTTATGTTTGCACTCGTAGATTGACGCGGATAGAAAAACTGTAGGTTTAAAAATTATAAATATGTCTAGCAAGATTGATAAAAATGCGATAGTCAGTAAAACCGCAAAGCTTGGCGCAGGGGTTACTGTAGGCCCATATGCGATAATAGGTCCTGATGCAGAAATCGGCGAAGGTAGCTGCCTAGACGCATTTGTCCAGGTTCTGGGAAATACCAAAATAGGTAAAAACTGCCGTATTTTTTCTCATAGCGTGCTCGGAAATCCGCCTCAGGATTTAAAATATAAAGGCGAACGAAGTTTTTTGGTCGTAGGAGACGGAAATATAATACGTGAATTCGTCACAATGAACCTTGGCACGGAGAAAGATTCAAAAACAATAATCGGCAGTAATAATTTGATTATGGCCTATTCGCATATTGCTCACGACTGCATTATAGGCAATAATAATGTATTGGCTAATTGTGCTACTTTAGCCGGGCATGTGACAATAGAAGACAAAGTGACCATAGGCGGCTTGGTTGCTGTGCATCAATTTTGCAGGCTTGGCACACTTTCCATAATAGGAGGGTGCTCAAAAGTTGTCCAGGATGTTGTGCCGTATTCAATGAGTGACGGGCATCCGTCTGTCGTGTGCGGGCTTAATCTTATAGGCATGAAAAGGGCTAATTTTTCATCTGAAACCACGCGCGCGTTAAGAAAAGCGTTTAAAATTCTTTTTTTTGACAACCATCCGTTAACTAAAGCAAAAGAGCTGGTTAAAAAAGAGTTGCCTTCAACTAAGGAACTTGAATATTTGCTTTCATTCATTTCGTCTTCTCAGCGCGGCATTGGCAGAAAATAGGGTAAACCGCGAAAGGGGATTTTGCCCTGGCATCTGCCATCAAAATTTTGGCTTCTGAAAAATTATGAAATTAGGAATTATAGCCGGCAATCGCCTTCTTCCAATTATACTTTCTAAAGCTATCAAACAAAAAGACCCGCAAATTGAACTTGTCGCTTTCTGTTTCCATCAAGAAACTTCATCATTTATCAAAAAATACGCTGACCGAACCCATTGGTTTACCGTAGGCAGCCTCGCCGGTTTACGGGATGCAATTAAAAAGGAAAATTTATCACAATGTATTATGGCCGGACAAATCAGCCCTGTGCGTATTTTTAACCGTAAAAACTGGGACCTTGAGCTGCGCGGGCTCATTGATGAAACTAAAGACATGCGTCCGCATACCATTTTTTCAGGTATTATTAAATATCTTGAAAAGCAGGGGGTTAAATTTATTGATTCAACTATATATTTGACAGAAAGTCTGGCATCCCGCGGCTCCATGAATGGTTTAAGTTGCCCGGATTATGTTAAAGAGGATGCGGATTTCGGAATTAATCTAATCGGCCGGTTTGTTGATTTGGATATAGGGCAAACCATAGTTGTTAAAAGTAAAAGCGCGGTTTCCCTGGAAGCCCTGGAAGGAACTGATAATACAATAAAACGCGGAGGCCGTCTCGCAGGCAGCGGTTGTGTTGTTCTAAAGTTTAGCAAAACCAATCAGGATTTAAGGTTTGACGTCCCTGTTGTGGGCATACGCACATTACAGCTTCTTAAAAAAATAAAAGCAGCAGCATTGATTTTAGAAACCGGCAAAGTTTTGATACTGGAAAAAGAAAAATTTTTACAATTAGCGTCCAAATATAAAATACCCATAATCGGCGCAACCCGGTGAGTGTTTTAGCTTTCAAAATACACATAAAGTTTAACTTATTTTTAAAATCTAGCCGCAAAATCGCTTTCATTTTCTTATTGCTGCTATTATTTTTGTGCAGCCAGAAGAATGCTCTCTCTAACGATAAAGCAGCTCTAAATTCTCCGCTTAATACTGCAGCCTGCTACAAAGAAGCCATGAATTATAGCAAGGCTGTTTCTGCGCTTCAAGCGCGCAGAGACTCACTTACCCAGGTTTCGGAACTAAATTTCTTGTCCCGTCTCTATTACTTAAACGGGCAAAGCGAAAAAGCAATTGAAACGTTAAATACAATAAAAAATAAAGATTGGATAAGCTATCTTTATCTTGGCCTCGCTAATGAAGACCTGGGGAATATCCAACCTGCCGTAAAGAATTACTTCGCCTCGCTGAAACTCAACGAAAATTTTATTGCATTATACCGGTTAGCCAAAATCTATTACAAGCGTAAATTGTATGCAAAAGCTTCCCGTTTTTTTTCCAAATTGATTGCGCTTGATTCAAGCACGCGCATAGCCAACTATTATCTCGCGGATTGCTTTTTAAAAACCGGGGATTACAAACGTGCCTATGCTTATTCTTCAAAGAGCGTAAACTTTTATCCTGGCAATAAAGATATAAAGGTGCAGCTTCTTGAAATAAAAGATAAAATAGGCAAAACTTTTTTTGTTGAGGCAAAAAAAACAGTTGAACGTGCCAGAGATTTTGTGAAACTTATGTTTTATAAGCGTGAAAAGAACGCCCCTGTTATTAAGGTGGGCATCGCTACCGACCTTAAAGATTTTACTTTTCGCTGCGGAGGAACTTTTACAGTTTCCGACTCTAAGAATTCGTTTACGGGAGAAAAAAATAAGTTTTATAAAATAATCTTCCAGAATAAGCGGCTCTATTTGACAGATGAAAAAACCGGGGCTGTTTATCAAAAATTCAGAAACCAGGTTTATATGAAAAGCCAGGGGTATCCTTTTTATATCCTTGATGTAAGCTATGGCCGCGCTAATTTTTGGCATAAAAAAATAGACAGAATATACCGGGGCGATTTTAAACTTTCAGCCAACAGGGATATTACCCTTGTGAATATTCTGGGCGTGGAGGAATATTTATACGGGGTTTTACCTTCGGAAATTCTGGCTAGTTCTGACAAAGAAGCTCTTTACGCGCAAGCGGTTGCGGCGCGCACCCTTGCATTTAGAAGTATAAAGCAGCAGCGTCACGCGAACGAAAATTTTGACGTTTGCGCAGACACTCATTGCCAGGTTTATCAGGGTATGTCAGTTGAAAATTCTGCGACGAATAAAGCTGTTGATGAAACCAGAGGAAAAATTATTTTATATCAGTCCGAGCCAATAGAAGCAATTTATCATTCTAACTGCGGCGGATGCCTGCGCCGTGATGTTTTTAGCAGAAAAAAATATTATGCCGAGGGTTTTGATTCGCTAAAAAAAGGCTGCCTCGCATCTAACTATGAAGAGGAGAACTGGTTTACAAGCTTTCCCGAAAATTTTTGCGCCCATTCATACAAAAGTAATTACCGCTGGCAAAGAGTTTATGACGAGGAGGATTTTTCTCTAGTTTTCGGCTACCTCTTAAAAAACCTGGCATCAATAACTCCTCTGGAAAAAATTGCCTGCGGTGCATACAAGTTAGTCCAAATAGAAACCTTAAAGGATAAAATAACCATAAAGGGAGATTTTAATATACGTAATTATTTTGACAAATTACGCAGCAGCGCTTTTAAGGTTGATATGAAATTTTCAGCACAAGGAAAATCAGGAATGATATTTTTCTGGGGCGCAGGCTTTGGCCATGGTGTCGGTATGTGTCAGGAAGGCGCGCAATTTATGGCAAAAAACGGCTTCACCTATCAGGAAATAATTGAGCATTACTATCCGCACACAGAGGTAGTAAAACGCTATTAGCGCGGAAGATTTTACTTTAAAGCAAGTATTATTTTGGGCAGAAATATTACGCAGCCGATAACTACTGCGCCTAAGGATGCTACAAGCACCATGCCAGAGGAAATATCCTTGAGCATCCTTATGTGAGGGTCTTTATATGGCTGTATTATATTCATTACGCTTTCAACTATTGAGTTAAAAATCTCTGCTACTAATACCAGCGTAATTATTGCAACCAAAACCGCTATTTCCGTCAAAGAAACCCGCATTGAGACAGCAAATATAATTGTTAAGAAACCATAAATGGTCATCATTTTTGGGTGCCGTTCATTTTTAAATACTATAACCAGCCCCCTAAAAGCTCCAGTAAAACTTTCCTTTAGATTTTTGTGCTGCCACGGTTTTTTAATCATATCTGCAATAGGTATTTTTCTATTTCAAAAGAGGAGTCCTTTTCTAAAATATTCCACATATCTTTGTCTTCCATGCAAAGATAGACAGGGCTTTGTTTGTCATAATCATATATCCATTCTACCACATTTTTATAAATTTCTCTCCTTAAAAATGGAGGATACCTTAATTTCTTATCTTCGCTCAGAAATAATTCTTCGTAGAATATGCTGCTTTTTGGAAAACGCAATTCGTTAATTGTTTTAAGGTTTCTATGGGAGCGTAAAGTTCCAAGGCTTATCCAGGCAAAAGGCGGGCTGAGTTTGCTGTATAATTCATCAATAGTATCCTTGTAAAGTTTTTTCCAGTTTTTGCTATAGATTATCGGGTCAAAATGAAAAGCCAGATGATAACCTTTTTCCTGAAGCAGCCTCGCCGCATTTAAACGTTCACTTAAGCTAGCTGTTGCAATTTCTTCCTGCTTAATGAGCGAGGCAGGATTCAGCGACCACGAAACTACAATATTTTTTGACGGCGTGACACCCAAAAGATTGGATATTTTATTGCTTTTGGTCTTTAATTCAAAAAAAATATTTTTATCTTTAAAGTAGGGTAATAATTTTGTTGAATAGCAGGTTATTTCATCCAGGGCAAGAGAATCGCAGAATTCACCGGTGCCTATCCTTATTGGTTTTTTAAGTTTTTTGTAAAATGCGTCAAATTCAGTAAAAAAATCTTCAATGTTAGCAGGAAGTATTATCCCGGGAAAATTGGCGTAGCATTGCAAAAAACAATACGAGCAGTCAAAGGGGCAGCCGAACCCAAGATTAAGTACCCAATACCCGCAGCTTAAATGAACTTTAGTGCAGGGGCAGGGTTTAAGAAAGTCCCATTTTTCTTTAACGAGAAAAATTACCGGCTCTTTCAGCTTTGATACGCAAAACTTGTTACATTTTAGATAGTCGCTATAAAAATTTATTTCTTCAATCGGCACATCAGGAAACGCCGTGCGGAAATTTTTAACAAGATAGCTGTTTTTTGCTTCCTTTTCAACAAAAATTTTTGAAGGCTTAAAATCTTTGTTTACCGCCAGATTATCCGTAAGGGGTTTACGTATTTGATTCAGGAATATTTTTTTCGTATCTATTTTCCCATTCTTCGCGGTCAGGGGGTAACGCCGGGTAATTAACGCGTTTTTTATTGCAAAAAATTTGTTTCTGCCGTCATGCTTTTCGCTGCCAGAATTGTTTTTAAGATAAGAAACTATTTCATCCAAAGAGCAGCCTTCTCTGCGTATGATTTCAAAAATAAGGCGCTCTATGTCCCGCAGCTGGTTTTTGTTAGGACAGAATAAGAAATTAACCTGAAGTTTTTCTTTTAAGTTATCAAGCATATGGTCAGGTGGTAAATTTTTTTATAAGCGACTGACAGTAACCTGCTTCCTCGGTTTTACCGCGTTTTAGCGCCCCTTTTATAAAAATTTCGCATTTCCTGCGCAGTTCGTTTGCAGCAATTTTAAAATTATCTCCGGAAAGCTTACCGCTTTCAAGTATTTTCTTAAGAGCATAAATCCTAAAGGTATCCATTGCCGGGTATCTAAATGATTGCTGTCCGGGGTGCCCGCCTTCTTTTATGGTAAGACAATATGGTATCAGGAAAACCGGATATTTACTTGCGGCTCGTAACCAAAAATCATAGTCTTCGCAGGCAGGCATGCTTTCGTCAAAATATCCAATGTCATCAAAAATATCCTTTTTAATGGCAGCTGTGGACATGCTTATTGAGCACATCTTGACAGCGTTTTCAAAAACCTCTCCGCTTGGCTTTTTATGGTAAATTTTTTGGGAAAGCAACGCGCCTTTTCTATACCATATTTCTTCCGTATGAAATATTTTATATTGCGGATAATTTTTTATGTATTGTTGGGTTATTTCTAATTTGTCTTCCCTGAATCTGTCGTCTGAGTCCAAAAAACAGATAAATTCTCCTTTTGCCTGCTTAAAAGCGTAATTCCGCGCTGCAGCCGGACCTTTATTTTCATGGTAGAAATATCTGGTATTTTTGTTAAGGGCAGAGGAAGCTTTGCGCATAGTTTCTAACATCGTTTTTGTTTCGTCGGTTGAGCCGTCATCTACGATAATAACTTCATAATCATTCAGGGTCTGGGCAATTATAGAGTCTAGCGCTATTTTTAAAAATTTCGCGCGATTATATGTAGGTATAATTACGCTAAATAACGGTTTTTGCATATTTATGATTCCAGTTTATCATGGTAGTTGATTCCTTTGTTGTAAAACATATTAAAGTCAGGGATAATATAAAAGAAAGAAATATCTTTGAAATTTCCTCCGAGGGCAGTTATGTCGGCCTTCAGGCTTTTCGCAAACGCAAGATAGCTGGCTTCAGTTTCATAGACTGAAGATAGTTTATTTTTTAATTCCATGCCCAAATTGTTTTGCATGATTTTTAGAATTTCCTCAAAATTTCCCATTTTGTGATGATACAATTCAATATCCACTTCCTTTACCCCGGACGGAATTATTTCTAATAAACCTTTAAGGATAGAAATATAGGGAATAAACGGGCCAATATGGATTCTTAGGGCGATATTATTTTTAATAATTTGTTTAATTGCCTCTAATTGTTGGGCTTGGGTGGGAGATTTTCTTTCCAGAAGTTTTACCTGTTCGCAGTTTAAAGTAAAATAAATTTTATTCTGCTTATTTTTCGCAATAAGCGAGAGATACTCTTTTATTAAATGAGATTTGGTCAAAATAGTATACGGTATGTTAAATTCATTAAGGGTATTTAGCACTTTTTCGCTAAGCCTGTATTTTAATTCCGCATACTGAAAGCATTCCGTGGTAGAGCCCAAAAGCACGCGCTTTGGGTTTGTGTATTTAAGTTCCCGTCTTAAAACTTCTTCAATATTTACTTTTACTCCGATTCCGCCGAAAGACCCTGCGTTTTTAATGTTTTTATTTTCCAGGGAATAACAATAAAGGCAGCCGAATTCGCATCCGCGGTAAGGATTGATGCAATAATCGGCAAGGGTTATTTGAGTGGGCGAAAGTGCTTTTTGGGTATTAATGAGTTTAATATTCATAGCCGCACACTAGTAAATGAGATTGTTAATAAAGCTTTTGGTGTATTTGATTTTTTCTGTTTCAATAGTCTGCAGGAATAATTTAATTCGTTCGCCCGCTTCTTCGCTTGGAAAAGTTTTGCCCGGAAAATCTCCAATATAATCAACAAAAGGGTTAGCTTGGGCAATTTTAGGAATGATTTTTTTATTTCTTACGATAAAACCAAGAGTTTGCCTAAAATCTGCTTCTGTTTCGTTGGGATAACCGAATATAAGGCTTACTTCAAACTGCAAACCGGCCTGCGAAAGCTTTTTGAAAAATCCCAGGGCAATTTCCGGCGTAAAGCCTTTATTCATGTTTTTCAATGTGGCAAGCGAGGCGCTTTCAAGGCCAACAAAAAGGTTATAGCAGCCGCTTTTTTTCATTAAAGCGCCAAGGGATGCGTTAAAATTATCGTCTATCCTCATTTGGGCTTCCCATTTTATGTTAAGATTGTTTTTAATCAAAGTAAGGCAGAATTCCTCAAGCCACTTATTGCTGTAATTTATCAGAGAATCGCAGAAAACAAAAGTGTTTGCTTTGTATTTTTCAATAAGATATTTTATCAAATCAGAAACGTAAGAAGGGCTGTGCTGTCTAAATTTTTTATATAATTTGTTTTCCGAACAAAAATTGCAGGCAAATTTACATCCCCGCGAGCTTAACAGCGGAATAGCGCTTGAATAATTTCTCATCTCAAGGCAGTCAAAATCAAGAAACGGCAGTTCATCAATATCCCCGAGCTCATTAAAGAGCTGTATCTTTGAGTCCGAACCGGTAAGCACATTAAGAGCCGGCTTTTCGCCTTCTCCGATTACCCAGTATGATTTATTGTCCAGCTTGCCGCGCCAATTAAGAAAAAGGGTGTGCGGGCCGCCGAAAATTATTTTTTTTGAAGAAAACTTTTCACTGATTCTTTGCGCAAGGCGAAACGAAAAATTGCTGTTTCTTTTTAAAATTGAAAAACCTATATATTTATAATCCTTAATCTCGTCAAAAAATGCGTCCAGGAAAGACAACCGCTCAACCTGTCCGAATAGGTTTTTTTCAAAATTATCGTCTAGGGTAAGCCATTCTTTTGCTGAAAACTTCAGTTTCCCGAAAAGCTCTGCATTCAAATCCCGCACCTTGACTGTAATGCCTTTACTTTTTAGGTAATTTTCAAGATAGACCAGTGACAGCGGAGCGGTTTTTAGCCACGATGGCGGGCACTGAAAAATGTAGATACTTTTTTCCATTGGTATAGATGCGTTAGCAAGTATTGGTGTTTAGCTCTTGTAGCATAAAGCCGAAAGCTTTATAATTATATCATAAAAATGCAACAATCTTTATATATACATATTCCCTTTTGCGCGAAAAAATGCTTATATTGCGATTTCTATAGCGTTGGTTACAAAAAAGCGTTAGCGCAAAGCTATATTGAGGCGCTTACTAGGCAGATTAAGCTTCTGGATGAAAAATTTTACACTGTTTATATCGGAGGAGGAACGCCAACCAGCCTTGAGGCTAACTTGCTAAAAAAATTGCTTAAAGCTTTAAGTAAGGCGTCTAAAGGCTGTGCGGAGTTTACAGTAGAAGCAAATCCGGAAAGCCTGTCGCAGGAAAAACTAAAAGTTTTAAGAGATTTTGGCGTAAACCGCATAAGCATAGGGATTCAATCGTTTAATAATGAGAAGCTGAAAACTCTCGGCCGGATTCATAACGCTGAGCGCGCTTTTTCATCTGTATATCTTGCCGCGAAGAACGGTTTTTCCAATATAAGCATTGATTTAATTTTCGGTGTTTGGAATGAAACAATGTTTAGCTGGAAGAATGAACTCGCGCAGGCGGTAAGATTGCCGATTAAACATATTTCCTGTTATTCTTTAACTTATGAACGTCATACCAAGCTTTTTACAAAAGTAAAAAATAAAGCTGTAATTCCGTTGTCCGACCGCAATTGCTCTGAAATGTATAAGTTTACCATGGGTTACTTGCCGAAAAAATATTTCCGGCAGTATGAAATATCAAATTTTGCTAAAAGAGGTTTTGAATGCAAGCATAACCTAAACTATTGGGAAAATAATCCTTATGCCGGATTGGGCGTGTCTGCGGTATCTTTTTTAAATGGGGTCAGGAGAAAAAATATTTCCGATATTGAAGAATATGTAAGAAGAATTCAAAAGAAAGAATCAGTAGTTTATTCTACGGAAAAGCTGCCTCCTGAAAAAAGCGCCATGGAAACAGCAGCAATAAAAATACGCACAAGCAAAGGGATTGATTTTAGCTGGTTTAGGAAAAAAACAGGATTTGATTTTATGGGTATTGAGAAAGATGCCGCAAGAGAACTTGTAAAAAGAAAACTTTTAAAATACCGCCTTAAAAATGGGCAAAGGGCTGGCGTTAGCGCAACCAGCAAAGGGTTTCTATTCTGCGATTCTGTTTCGTCTGAATTTTTGTAATCCAATTTTAAAAGTGTTGCAGATTGTTCCTGCATACGTATAATACATATTAGGAGGCGAAATAGGTATATGCGTAAAAATGTAATACTAATGGCGTTAACCTTGCTGTGTTCGTTTCCTTCCTATGGCTTGGAAAAAGAATTGACTAAATACGAAATCGTGGAAGCCGCAACAAAAGCGTTGACAGCAGATGGTTTTGATCTTTATCAGGTTGAAATAATTTACGATCAAAACAATACAAGGTGGCGCGAAAAAGTAAGTAAGATGACGGAATTAGTAAAATCTCCCAACTTTAAACTTTTTGAAAGAGGATTCATGAAAAAATATCAGGCTGTCCTTTTTAACTTTAAAGACCCCTCGGGCGAAGTCTGGGTTTTTATTGATAGGGACAATGGCGAAATATTAGAAATTTACAGGCCTGAATTTACAGTAGAAAAATCACGCACGTGGAGGCATAGTTTATAAACAGTAAAAAATCAATGCTAGTATATAATCCAGGGATTGCAATTGCAGCAATTATCCCATAATTACCGTTACCATTCCATAAAAAGGGAGGCAATATGGATATTTCCCGTTTACGAAATTTAATAAGAGAATATAAAGAAGCTCAAGATAAATTAGGCGAAATAAAAGGCGAATACGAAAAAGCAAAAACTTCTTACGAGTTAAAGATAGATTTGGAAAAAGAGCTGGAAGATGAAATAAGGATGGCAAAAGAAGCGAACAAGGAAGACCTTATTAAATATTGGCAGGATGTTCTTAAAGAGTGTTTCCCCGTTGATAAAGATTTAACAAACAAGGAAATTTATGAAAAATATGAAAAAGAAGTTTTGCAGAAAAACCAGAAACTGATTTCATATTATGAAAAAAAATTAAAGACCATAAAAAAACATCTGGGAGCAAGATTAACGCAGCTTTTGGAAAATTACGAGGAAAGAAATGTTTTAATGGGCGAGGGGTATTCTACCAAAAGATCTGCGAATACAATTTACGAAGAAGACGAGTTGGAACTGGAAAAAAAGGAAAAAGAGCGTAAAACCAGTGCGACCTTTGACAAGATGTAATTGCCTTTAGTGATTCGTAAATAGCCGATAAGCTATATTTACTAGCTGCATATATAAATTTTCCCGCCTTTTTAAAAAATATATGATTTCTATTTCAACAACATGGAATTATTTTGAAGATTGCGACTTAAAGGCCATGCTTAGCGACATACGCCAGGCAGGCATCAGGTCAATTGAGCTTGGTTATAATTTTACCGCATCCCGACTTCAGGAAATTACGCCTCTTCTTTATGATTTCGGTATTGAGGTAGTTAGTGTGCATAATTTTTGCCCATTGCCGCCACAAGGCGCGCTGCGCCGGTTTTTCACAAACTATTATCTTTTGTCTTCTTTGGCGGAAAAAGAGAGAGAAGACGCAGTTAAATATACGAAACAAACGATAGATACCGCAGCCGGGTTAAAAGCAAAAGTTGTAGTAATCCATGCGGGGGTAATTGAGTTTGACGCTAAATATATAAAAACACTCATTAATTTGTATAAGCTTGGGAAAATAGATTCAGAAGAAGCTGACAACCTGCGAAAAGAGATAATTAGAATCCGGGACAGTAAAAAGCAGGCATATCTTGATGCCGTCACGAAAAGCCTGGATGAAATAACAGATTACGCAACAAAGGCGGACATAAAAATAGGCCTTGAGAATCGTTATTATCCCGATGAAATACCAAGTAACGGGGAAATTGCTCTTTTTTTGGAAAAATTTAATACCAGGGGGCTGGTCTATTGGCATGATGTCGGCCACTCGCTAGCTCAGGAGCGTTTAGGAATGATAAAGAAAAACAGCCTGCTTGAGAGCTTCGGCGGTTATTTATTTGGGCTTCATTTGCACGGTATAAAAGGGCTTAATGATCATCGCGCGCCTTTAAGCGGTGATTTTGACTTTTCTCAAATATCGCAATATCTTGCGCGGGCTGATCTGCTAAAAGTAATAGAAGCGCATCAGCCTGTGAGCAGCAATGACATTAAAGAGGCAATACGTTATTTTGCCGCCAAAGGATGGTTTTAAAAAGGTAGATTTTTTTTGTTTGCATGATATAATTAACAACTTAAGAAAGCGGCAGGCGTCCAAAACCTAGCCTTGCTAAAATGCAGGCATCACATAAAAACAAACCATGAAAATCAACAAAAACAGGCTTTCAAAAATAGTTTCCCGTTTTAAAAACAAAAAAATTATGGTTGTGGGCGATCTCGTCCTTGACCACTATATTTTTGGAAAAGTTGAAAGGGTTTCTCCGGAAGCGCCGGTGCCGGTTGTGTGGGCAAATAGGGAAAATTTTGTCTGTGGCGGTGCTGCCAATGTAGGCCTGAATCTCGTTTCTCTAGGCGCAAAAGTAAGCCTTTGCGGGTGCTTGGGAAAAGATCATTTCGGAAATGTTTTATCTTCATTAATTAAGAAAGGCGGAATTGGCAGCGAGCTGATTGTCAATGATAAAAGAAGGCCAACAACACTTAAAACCCGCATAATAGCGCAGCATCAGCAGATTGTGCGGCTTGATTGGGAATCTGTGGAATTCTTGTCGTACGAGACAAGCAAAATGTTATTTAAAAGAATAACGCAAAACATAGACAGCTTTGATGCGGTTATTATAGAAGATTACGGTAAGGGAGTAATTAATCCTAATTTAGTGGGTGATTTGGTTGAGCTCTGCACGCAGAAGAAAAAAATTGTGACCGTTGACCCAAAAGAAGAGCATATAGAATATTATACAAACGTAACTTCTCTCACTCCTAATCTTAAAGAAGCGCAGGCCGCAGCGAACATGAAAATACACGGCAAAGATGAAATTCCGCTTTTGGGAAAGGCCATCATGCAAAGGCTTAGCCCAAAGTCGTTGCTTATTACTCTTGGCGAAGATGGAATGATGCTTTTTGCGGATGGCGCATACCATCACATACCAACCACGGCTTTGGAAGTTTTTGATGTAACCGGCGCGGGAGACACAGTAATCTCGGCATTTACCCTTGCGCTTGCTGCAAAAGCAAGTTTTCATGATGCCGCTTTAATTTCTAATTTTGCCGCAGGTATCGTAATAGAAAAATTAGGCGCTGCAACCACAAATAAAAAAGAATTGCTGCAGAGAATAAATGCAAAATAATATAGATGTAATCGGGGTTATCCCAGCGCGTTATCAATCCAGCAGGCTTGAATTTAAACTGCTTCGCCCGCTCTGCGGCAAGCCCTTAATCCAGTGGTCTTGGGAAGCTGCTTCAAGGGCAAGCCTTCTTGATGAGTTAGTTATCGCCTGCGATGATATAAAAATTAAGGAAGCCGCGGAAAAATTCGGCGCGAAAGCCGTAATGACCTCGGTTAAACATCAGTCAGGGACTGACAGAATTACAGAGGCAATAAGCAACATAGATGCAAGGATAGTTATAAATATCCAGGCTGATGAGCCGTTTATGCATCCGTCAGTAATAGACAGCCTTGCCCGGGAAATGATTAATAATCCGGCAACCACCATGGCAACCGTAAGAAAGGCAATTGAAAAAGAGGAAGAGATAAATAATCCGAATATTGTGAAGTTGATTTGCGATAAAAATGATTTTGCAATTTATTTTTCGCGCTACCCTATACCGTATTACAGAGAAAACTCGGACAAAAGAAAATACTATAAGCACCTGGGTATTTACGCTTACACCAAAGATTTTCTTTATGCTTTTAAGAATCTCCCGTTTTCTTATTTGGAAAATGCCGAGCGTCTTGAACAACTGCGCGCAATAGAAGCCGGCTATAAAATAAAGGTGATTGAAACAAAATTTGAATCCGTAGGGGTAGATACCGAAGAAGACCTGCAAAGAGCTGAAACTGTCATAAATAAAGGAAAATAAAATGACATCTAAAACAAACATGGCCGGGAAAACTGCGGCATCGCAGGCAATAGGTTTTGATAACGAAAAATACCTGAAAGAGCAGACCGCGTCCATTCTTGAGCGGGTAAAAAGGTTCAATAATAAGCTTTACCTTGAATTTGGAGGAAAGCTTTTGTTTGATTATCATGCGGCAAGGGTTCTTCCCGGCTACGATCCTAATGTAAAAATACGGCTGCTTCAACAGTTAAAGGAAAAAGCAGAAATTATACTTTGTATTTATGCGGGCGATATAGAACGAAGAAAAATAAGAGCTGACTTCGGTATTACCTACGACGTTGATGCTCTTAAGTTAATTGATGATTTAAGAAGCCGCGACATAGATGTTTTGGCTGTAGTTATAACCCGTTTTGAAGGCCAGCCTGCGGCAAAAATATTTAAGAATAAACTGGAACGCAGGAATATAAAAGTTTATACTCATAAATTCACGAAAGGCTACCCGACTGATATAGATTTAATCGTGAGCGAGAAAGGTTACGGTGCCAACGAATACATTGAAACAAAAAAACCGCTTATCGTAGTTACCGGCCCTGGCCCGGGCAGCGGCAAACTGGCAACCTGCCTTTCCCAGCTCTATCATGACCATCAAAAAGGCTTAAAATCCGGTTACGCCAAGTTTGAAACTTTTCCTATCTGGAACATACCGCTTAAGCATCCGGTTAATGTCGCCTACGAGGCAGCTACGGCAGACATAAAGGATTTTAACCTGATTGACCCGTTTCACCTGGAAACATACAAAGAAACTAGCGTAAATTACAACAGAGACGTAGAAGTATTCCCTGTAGTTAAAAGGATACTCACCAAAATAACAGGGAAGGCAATTTACCAATCTCCTACGGACATGGGGGTTAACAAGGCCGGTTTCGGTATTATTAATGACGCGGTTGTTAAGGAAGCAGCCAGGCAGGAAATTATAAGAAGATATTTCAGGTATACCTGCGAGTACGTTATGGGCTTTGCGGACAAAGAGTCAGTGCAAAAAATAGAACTTCTGATGGAAGAGTTTGGCCTTGCCCCTGAAGACAGGCAAGTTGTGCTGCCGGCGCGCAAAGCAGCGCAGGACGCCCAGCAAAAAAATAAAGGCAACGAAAATATATTCTGCGGGGCAGCCATAGAATTGAAAAATGGAAAAATAATTACCGGGAAAAATTCCGGGCTTATGCATTCTGCTTCAAGTGTTGTCTTAAATGCTATAAAAGACTTGGCGGAAATACCGGACAAAATACATTTGCTTGCGCCGAACATACTTGAATCCATACAAAACCTGAAAAAAGATACTCTTAATGAAAAAAATGTCAACCTTGACCTTGAAGAGACCTTGATTGCTTTATCCATAAGCGCGGCTGCAAACCCGGCAGCGCAAATTGCAATGGAAAAACTTAAAGATTTGCATAATTGCGAAATACATTTAACGCACATTCCTACTCCCGGCGATGAAGCAGGGCTGCGCAGGCTGGGGGTAAACATAACGGCTGATCCCAATTTTTCCAGCAAGAATCTTTTTGTGGTGTAAAATGATTGAATATAAAAACAAATTTATTTTTATTGCCGGGCCTTGTGTGGTGGAAGACAAACGAAAGACTTATGATATTGCCGCCTATCTTAAGGATTTAACTGCGGATTATCCTATAACTTTTATTTTTAAGGCAAGTTTTGATAAAGCAAATAGGACATCTTTAAATTCGTTTAGGGGCCTTGGCTTAAGTGCAGGGATAGGCATACTTGAAAATATCAAAAAGCGTTTAAATATTCCTATATTAAGCGATATACATTGCAGGCATCAGATAAAATACGTGAAGGATATTCTGGATGTAATACAGATACCTGCTTTCTTGTGCCGCCAGACAGATTTGATAGTTGAAGCCGCTAATACAAAAAAAATAATAAACATAAAAAAGGGCCAATTTCTTTCGCCGTATGATGTTAAATATATAGTAGAAAAAGTGGAATCATGCAAAAACAAAAATATATTTATCACCGAAAGAGGGTCTTGCTTCGGCTACAATAATCTTGTAGTTGATTTCCGGTCGTTTCCAATAATGAAAAAAATGGGTTATCCTGTAATCTTTGACGTAACACACTCCTTGCAAAAGCCATCCGCTGGCCGCGGAATTTCAGGCGGAGACAGCGAGTTTATTGATTCGTTAAGCCTTGCAGGTGCTGCGTGCGGGGTTGATGGTTTATTTATGGAGGTTCATCCTGAACCAAAAAAAGCGCTATCCGACAAACATACATCCTACAATATGTATAAACTAAACAATCTTCTTTCCAAGTTAACCAAAATAAGGAAGGTGCTTAATGGACAGGTTTAAGCCAAAAGAAATAATTGGCTGGGCAAGGGAAGTGCTTTCCATAGAGGCAGAAGGCATTGCCAGCCTTGAAAACAGCCTGGATGAAAATTTTTTGAATTTTACAAGAATACTTTCTAGCTGCAAAGGAAAAATAGTTGTAACCGGCATGGGCAAAGCCGGGATAATCGGACAAAAATTTTCCGCAACGCTTTCTTCAACCGGAACATCAAGCTTTTGGGTGCACGCCGCTGAAGCTGTTCACGGAGACCTGGGAAGGATAGAAGAAGAAGATGTGGTTGTCGTCCTTTCTTACAGCGGAGAAACCGAAGAAATAAAAAACCTTATCCCGTTTATACGCAAAATTGGCGCAAAAATAGTGGCTATTACAGGAAATTTACGTTCAAGTTTAAACCGCTACGTTGACGGGTTTATAAACGTAAGGATAGATAAAGAAGCCTGCCCGCTGGGGCTTGCGCCTACAACTTCAACTACGGCTATGCTGGCTGCCTGCGATGCTGTGTCTGTAGTGCTTCAAAAAATAAAAGGTTTTAAAGAAAAAGATTTTGCTTTTTTCCATCCGAGAGGCTCTTTAGGAAGAAAGCTTCTTCTTACGGTAAAAGATATTATGCGCAGAAAAAGATTTAATCCTATAGTCCGGGAAGATATGCTGGTTAAGGATGTTCTCGTTAAAATAACTTCCGCTCACGCCGGAGCCGCTTCTGTCGTTGATTCATCCGGCAGACTCGTTGGAATATTCACTGACGGAGATCTTCGCAGAAATCTTGAGCGTTATTCAAATTTACTGCGAAAGAGAGTAAAAGACGTAATGACGAAGGGGCCTATTGTAGTTAAAGATGACGACCTGGCTTCCCAGGCGTTAAAAGTCCTTGAAGCGAAAAAAATTGACGAAGTGCCGGTTGTAGATAAAAACTATCATCCTGTCGGAATGTTGGATGTGCAGGATTTAATTGCTGCGGGTATTCTTTAGAAAAGCACAGCGAAAAAAGAAAATATTTTTTAGCTTCATTCTGTTATGGGGATCATGCAAAAAAATAAGCTTAGCAAATTATTTAAAAACGTAAAGCTACTTATCCTTGATGTTGACGGGGTGCTCACTAAAGGCGAAATTATCTACGATGACAGAGGAAGGGAACTTAAAATTTTTAATGTTAAAGACGGGCTCGGAATTTTCCTTCTGAAAAAAGCAGGAATTAAAACTATTTTCTTGACTGCCAAGAGTTCTGCTGTTGTGCTTAGGCGTGCGCGCGATATGCAGGTTGAGGAAGTTATAGGAGGAATTTTGCCCAAGGAGAGCGTTCTCTCAAAAATTTCCTCAAAATATAATGTAAAACCGGAAAATATTTGTTTTATGGGCGATGACCTTATAGATATCGGACTTATGAAACACGTTGGAATCGCAGTCGCGGTCAATGACGCCCCTGATGCGGTAAAAAAGGAAGCCTCCTTCATTACCTCCAGAAAAGGCGGAGAGGGCGCCGTAAGAGAAGTGGTTGAGCTTATATTCAAAGCCCAAAATCTTGAAGAGAAAATCTATAAATTCATAAAAAATCCCGGAAAATAGGGTTTATAGTTGACTTTGAATCTTAATCTGGTATAGTAAATGGTCTTCACCTTTCTATGAGGAAAGAAACGATGTTATTTAAATCAATCTACCTATTATTGGTTTGTTTATTTTTGCCGCTTGGCCTTTTTGCAGAGCCTACCGCGCCCTCAACAAGCATTGAAGCCGGTTCAGAGCAGAAGATAAAAGATTTTTACCTGTCTAATGTCAAGGAAGACGGCTCAAAGGATTGGGAAGTCAAGGGGACAGAGGCGGTATTGCATGACAAGTATGTTGATATAAATAACATGGAGGCAAAATATTACTCCGACAAGGACACCATCCTTGTAAAATCCGACACGGCGAAAGTGGATAAGGAAACAAAAAATGCCGATTTGCAGGATAATGTAGAACTTAAAATACCGAATAAAGACGGCACCTTTGTCACTGTCAACTGCACAGGGCCGCTTGAAATGCGGTATAACGACGGCATAGCCATTTTTAATAATAATGTAGTTGTTGATAATGCCTCAGGCAAGCTTTTTTCCGATAAAGCCACGGTTTATTTTGACACAAAGGACAAAACCAAAATGAAAATAGTAGCCGAAGGCCATGTAAAAATAATAAAAGACAACAATGTTGCTTTTGCAGATAAGGCTACGTATGTAGGCGAAACTAAAAATGTCGTATTGGAAGGCAGCCCGCGCTTGATTTATTTTTCTAAAAAAGATGAAACTCCTGGAAATAAACAACCTTTCTAAGTCTTACGGAACGAAAACCGTAGTGCGAGGGGTTTCGCTTTCGGTAAAACGAGGCGAAATCGTAGGGTTACTCGGGCCAAACGGAGCAGGCAAAACTACCAGTTTTTATATGGTAGTAGGCATAATTGCTCCGGATGAAGGAAAAATCCTTTTTGATAACCAGGATATTACTAACCTGCCTATACATATACGCGCACGCTACGGCATGGGTTATTTATCGCAAGAGCCTTCTATCTTCAGGAAGCTAACCGTGGAAGAAAATATAATGGCAATTTTGGAAATGCTTCCCTTTACAAAAATAGAACGTATCAAAAGGCTTGAAGAGCTTTTACGTGAACTAAATATCTCTCATTTACGCAGAAACAAAGCTTACACCCTAAGCGGCGGAGAAATGCGGCGACTGGAGATTACAAGGGCGTTGGTAACTAACCCTTCGTTTTTGCTTTTAGATGAACCATTTTCCGGAATAGACCCGATAGTTGTTGGCGAAGCGAAAGAAATAATTATGGAGCTTAGACGAAAAGGCATAGGAATATTGCTTACAGACCATAACGTGAGAGAAACTCTTTCCATAACTGACAGGGCTTATTTGATAGCTGAAGGACGAATACTTATTTCCGGAACATCCAATGAGTTGATACAGGACACCAAGGCAAGAGAAATTTATTTAGGTAAAGATTTTAGCATGTAGCATCGGAGGCATAATGAAAGTAGAAGTTAAAAAAGTTGACAAACTAAAAAGAATAATAAACGTAGAGTTAAGCGGCGAAGATTTCATAAATGAAAAGAAGGAAGCCTATAAAGAAATAGGGAAAAACATCAAAGTGTCCGGTTTCAGGCAGGGAAACGCGCCGCTTGAAATTTTGGAAAAACATCATTCAAAAGCCCTTAAAGAAGAATTTCTTCGCAAGATGCTCCCGATTTATTATGAGCGCGCCTTAGGCGAAGCCAAATTGCACCCTGCGGGGCTTCCGCGTATTTACGACGTTAATCTTTCTGAAACAAACCTTGTATTTTCTGCAGAATTTGACACAAGGCCGGAAATTGAATTAAAAGAAGACGATTATAAAGGCATAAAAATAAAAGAAAAGAAAATTGAAGTTAAAGATGAAGAAATAGAAAAAGTAATCGTTAACCTTAAGGAGGGCGTCAAGAAGATTTTAAATAAAGACTTAACTGACGAGGAGTTGTGTAAATGGGCTGGTTATCCGGATATGGCTGACTTTAAGGACGCAATTAGAGTGGAGGTTTCCGTAGAAAAACTTCGTGAGCGCAGAAGAAGAATAGATAGCCAGATAAGCCAGCATCTTTTAAAAAGTATTGACGTTACCTTGCCGCAAAATGAAGTAGAGCACTATCATAAGGAATTGGTTAACCGCGAAATGCAAAACTTGCGGGTTCGCAATGTGCCGGAAGAGGACATAGAAAAATACAAAAAAGACATAGAAGAAAAACTAAAACCGCTTGCGCAAGATGAAATAAAACTATATTACATCCTTGAAGCGATAGCAAATAAAGAAAGCCTTAAGGCTGAAAATAATTTAGGAGAGGTAGTACTTGGATTTTTGCTAAGTATAGCAAAGTACGAATAATCTCATCCTAGATTATGCAAGAAAGGAGTAGAAAATGAAAAATCAAATGTATGTTCCTATGGTAATTGAACAGTCAGGCAGAATGGAAAGAGCATACGATATCTACTCGCGGCTTCTTAAAGATAGGATAGTTTTTGTAGGCACGCCGATTGATGACAATATCGCAAATGTAATAATAGCACAGATGTTGTTTTTACAGATGGAAGACGTAAGCAAAGATATAAATTTATACATAAACACCCCCGGAGGGGTTATCACTGCCGGGTTGGCTATTTATGATACTATGCAGTTTGTAAAATGCGAGGTTGCGACTTATTGCATAGGCCAGGCTTCATCAATGGGCGCGCTTTTGCTTTGCGCAGGCACAAAAGGAAAAAGATTTACACTCCCAAACTCACGGATTATGATTCATCAGCCATGGGGCGGAGTGCAAGGAAGCGCTGAAGATATTTCCCGTCAGACCAAAGAAATCCTTCGTTTGCGGGAAAAAGTAAATGAAATTCTTGTTACCCATACCGGAAAAACCCTTGAAAAAGTGAAAGAAGATACTGACAGGGATTATTTTATGAGTGCGCAAGAAGCAAAAGATTACGGCATAGTTGATGAAGTAATTGTCTCAACTAAGCAGAAAAAGTAAACAATTCAATAATCAAACCAACATACAACCCTTTAGAAAGGAGGAACAATGAAGCGTAGATATCTCATGACTCCAGGGCCTTCTCCTGTACCGTCTGTGGTTCGTGAAGCTTTGGCTTCTGAAATAATGCACCACCGGACAGATGAATTTATAGAAATACTCAAAGAAACAAATGAAGGGTTAAAGTATGTTTTTTGCACAAAAAACCCCGTTTTAACTTTTGCTTCTTCCGGAACCGGAGCGATGGAGGCGGCAGTAACCAATCTTTTTTCGGCAAAAGACAAAGCCCTTGTAATTGTCGGCGGAAAATTCGGAGAACGCTGGGCTGAAATAACTAAAAGCTACGGGCTGGATGTTATTCAAATGGACGTAGCAAACGGCAGCGGGCCGGAAGTTTCTGCTGTAAAGAAAATCCTGGATGACAATAAGGATATTAAGGGAATATTTACCACCTTATGCGAAACTTCAACAGCGACAGTTTTTGATATTAAAGGCATTGGGTCATTGACTAAAGATAAAAATATTTTGCTCATAGTTGATGCCATAAGCGGGCTAGGGCAGGATGCGCTTTTAACTGATGAGTGGAGTGTTGATGTTGTTGTAACCGGCTCGCAGAAAGGTTTTATGCTTCCGCCAGGGCTTGCGTTTATGAGTGTTAGCGAAAAGGCAAAAAATTTCATGAAGAACTCAACTCTTCCTAAATATTATTTTAGCTTAGCCAAGGCTTTAAAGGCATATGAGAAAAACGATACGCCGTTTACGCCGGCTGTAAATTTGCTGGTGGGCTTAAAAACAAGTATTGCCTTGATTAAGAAAGACGGTATTGAAAACATGTGGGCAAATTTCAAAAAAATGTCACAGGCAACGCAAGAAGCAGCGAAAGCTCTGGGCTTGCAGGTTTTTTCAAAGTGCCCTTCATCATCGCTTACAGCGATAGTGGCACCTTCTGGAATGAACGCCAAAGATGTTGTGAAAAAACTGCGCAAAGAATATGGGGTAAGCATCGCTGCAGGCCAAGGCGAACTTGAACAGAAAATTTTCAGAATTGCGCACATGGGCTGGATAAACGAACAGGACCTCATAATGTGTTTTTCCCTGCTTGAGAAAGTGCTTCGCGACAGCGGCTATACCAACTTTAAACTAGGGGCATCTGTTGCAAAGCTGCAGGAGGTTATCTATGGATAAAGTTATAGTGTGCGATAAATTATCCGAAGAAGGCGTTAAGATACTTAAAGACGCCGGGTTTGCCGTTGATTGCAAATACAAGCTGCCCCTGGAAGAACTTAAAAAGATAATCGGAGAGTATCATGCTGCTATTGTGCGTAGCGATACTAAATTTACCAAGGATGTAATTGAATGCGGCCACAATCTTAAAGTTATAGGCCGCGCCGGCGTAGGGCTTGATAACGTAGACCTTGCGGCAGCTACGAAGAAAGGCATAATCGTTATGAATTCTCCGGGCGGAAATACAATATCTACCTGCGAACATGCATTCGCGATGATGCTTGCTGTTGCAAGGAATATCCCCCTGGCTAACATCTCCCTTAAAAATAAGCTATGGGAACGTTCCAAATTTAAAGGCGTTGAATTATATTCTAAAACTATAGGCATAATCGGTTTAGGCAGAATCGGAAAAGAATTTGCGCGGCGCGCGCAAGCATTTGGCATGGAAGTTATTGCAATGGATCCTTTTGTCTCGGAAGAAGTAGCCAAGACTTTGAGCATTAGAATAGTAACGCTCACCGAGCTTTTAAAAAACTCCGATTTTATTACCATACATACGCCGGTTACCGACGAAACACGAAAAATGATCTCCAAAAAAGAGCTTTCCTTAATGAAACCGAAAGCTTTTTTAATTAACTGCGCACGAGGCGAAGTAATAGATGAGGATGCATTGTACGAAGCACTGAAAGAGAAGAAAATTGCCGGTGCAGCTCTTGATGTATTTTCAAAAGAGCCTCCTTTTGAAAATAAATTGCTTGAACTTGACAATGTGGTAACCACCCCGCACCTCGGAGCTTCAACTGAAGAAGCGCAGCTAAACGTTGCAATTGAAATCGCTCACTGCATAAAAGACGCTTTACTTGGCAAGGCTATACGAAATGCTGCAAATTACGTGCAGTTAGACCCTGAAACTTACAAAATCATACAGCCATTCTTTGAGCTTTCCGAAAGAATGGGCAAATTTATAGCCCAAACAGTTGAGGGCGGCACAAAAGAAATAAAGTTATATTACCTGGGCGGCGTTTCCGCATACAAGGTTGATGTGCTTACCCTGGCTTTTATGAAAGGGTTTCTGTCTGGCCAGCTCATTCAGGACGTAAATTACATCAATGCGCTTGAGATTGCCAAAGGCCGTGGAATAAAAATTGAACAAATAAAAGTTGCCGAAGAAGAGGAATACGTAAGTTCCATACGCGTAAAAGTTATAACCGACAAAGCGGAACAGGTTCTGGAAGGAACTCTTTTTGCCAACAAAGAAGCAAGATTCGTAAAGATGGATGATGTCTACACGGAAGTTTATCCTTCGGAATTTATGCTTGTAATTAATAACTGGGACAAGCCGGGAACTATCGGATTCGTCGGAACAACCCTGGGCAATCACAATATAAATATTGCCGGCATGAGCCTTGGCCGCCGCGCGCAAAATAATACGGCACTTACGATATTCAATCTTGATAACCCGTTAGACGATAAAGTCATCAAAGAAATTTCTTCCAACAAGAATATTGTGTCGCTTAAATTCGTAAAACTCTGATTGGAAATAAAATTTTTCCCGATTGAAGTTTGCGGTTTTAAGCTGCGGCGACAAAGCAGCATGGAAATTTTGTTTTAGAAGTTTTGTTTTGGCTTTACCGGCCAGAGCAAGAAAGGAGCAAAAGATGAGAACAATAATTATTTTTATTTCTTTTTTTGTTTTCTCTTTAACATCTTACGCGCACAACCTTACAATAATTTATACAGGCAATTCTTATTCCTCTCTGTATCCTTGCGGGCATTGCCCGGCTTCTGTTGGCGGCGGTGTTGCGCGAAGAGCGACCATCATAAAAGATATTAAATCCCGGGCCAAAAATGTCCTTATCATTGATGCCGGTAATTTTACTGCCGGCGGCAACCTAGATGAAAACAGCATCAATCCCCAAATGGATGAAAAAAGAAGTATTTCTGGTTACGAGATCATGCAAGCCATGGGTTACGACGCGGTAGGTATAGGAGAAAACGAATTTAATTTCGGTGAAAATTTTTTAAAAACCAATATAAAAAAATCTAAGCTTAACGCGATTTCTTCAAACTTAAAAATAGATGGCATTTTACCGTATTACATAAAGGAATTTCCTGGTTTTAAAGTTGGTATAATAGGATTATCCCCTCAAACTATTGCAAAAAAAACAACGACAACCATTGAAGGCTACGATACTGCCTTAAGCAACGCTATCGCGGAAATAAAAAATAAGGTAGACCTGATAATTTTACTTTCTTCCCTGGGGGATGAGGCCAATTCTTACCTAGCCAATAAATTTCCCGACGTAAAACTCATAATCGCCAGTGGAAATATGCTGAAACAGGACGAACAGGAAAAGATAAAAAATACAATAATACTAAAGCCTTCGTACCTTGCGAAAGAATTGAGATTTGCCAATCTTGATATAAAAACTAATAATATAACGAAGCTGGATCTTCAAAAGAAAAGGCTAGAATTGTCAATAAAAGAGGCTCCTGCAATTGTAAAAATGATTCCTCGTTGTTTTGCCGATAGCAATTGTTCAAAAAAAGACGACTTAGTTGCTACCTGCCAGAATCCTGGCTTAATTTCTGCTAGTTGCGCATATCTTGAGCCGAATCCGATAGATGCGCTTTTAATCTCCGATACTAATTGCCAGTTTTGCTTAACAGACGCCTCCCGGCAGCTGCTTAAAGAATTATTTGTAGGCATAAATTTTAGGATCATAAACTACACGGCGCAGGAAGCGAAAGAAGCAATAAAAAAATATTCAATTACCTCTTTGCCGGCGTTTATTATTTCAAACGAGGTAAAACGGGAAAAGAATTTCGCGCAGATTGAGAAATTTACGGGAGAAAAGGACAATAAGATTATTTTAAAACCCCAACTTTCCGGTTTGTTTTTGTTTTTAAACAGAAAGGAGATTCCGCGCAGGCTGGATTTCTTTATCAATCTGCAGGACGCGTCTTCAATTTCTGTTCTAAGCGGACTGCTTGATTTCTGCAAGAAAGAAAAAGTCCATTTGAATATTTATTTTGTAGTTGACAAGAATAAAACCATAGGATATCCGCAGGAAGAAATGAGAATCGCCCTCACCATACAAAATTCAGCACCGGATAAATTTTTTGAATATCTAAAAAAGCGCCTGGCGGATGTTAAGAATACTTCATGGATGGATTCTGCAGACGCCGTAGGCATTGATTCAAAGAAGATAAAAGACGCTTCCAAATCAAAAACTACCGCTAAGCTAATTGATGAGAACAATAAAGTGGTTTCAGAGCTTGATGTAAACTACGGAAATGTCATGCTTGTTAATAATAATAGAATATTTCAAGTTTTTCAAATAAAAGCTGAAGACCTGGAGAAACTGGTCAAAAAGTAGGATTCACGGAGGTAATTATGGCAAAAATTTATATCGTGGACGTTACAAATAGAGACGGCGTTCAAACTTCCAGGATATGCCTTTCTAAGCTTCAGAAAACAATGATAAACATCTATCTCGATGAGATGGGAATTTATCAAAGCGAATTCGGTTTTCCAACCACGAATCACGAAATAAATTATCTTAACGCAAATCTTGAGCTGGCAAAGGATAAGGTAATCAAAAGGCTTCGGCTTTCCGGGTGGCTGCGGGCGATAACGAACGACGTAGAGCTCGCTCTTAGCAATGTGCCGGATTTAAAATATGTAAATCTTTCAATTTCCACATCCGACCAGATGATAAAGCATAAATTTCAGGGTAAACTAGATTATGAAGAAATAATAAAAAGCGCAGTTCAGTCAATTAAGCTTGCAAAAAAGCTCGGCATTAAAGCGGTTGGGATAAACGCTGAAGATGCTTCCCGTTCAAAAGTTGAATATCTTACCGAATTTATAAAAGCAGTAAAGGCCGCCGGCGCTGAAAGGTTTAGGTATTGCGATACGCTTGGCTACGATACTCCTTTTTCCATATACGAGAGGCTGTCCAAAATCCTTAACAAAGTAAAAATGCCCATTGAAGTTCATTGTCATAATGACCTGGGTATGGTTGTTGCAACGTCAATTGCCGGAGCAAGGGCTGCACTTGACTATGGAGTTGATGCTTATATTAATACCTGCGTAAATGGCGTTGGAGAACGCGCCGGAAACGCTGACCTTTTAAGCGTAATTTTGGCAATCAAATACGGTAGCGGCATGGAAAAATATAAACTTGATGAAAAAATAAATTTGAAAACAGCTTGGAAAGTAAGCAAATATGCTTCTTATGCTTTTGGCATACCTATACCTATAAACCAGCCAGGCGTGGGAGCGAATGCTTTTGCACATGAATCAGGAATACATGCTGACGGAGCGCTTAAGGACAGAAGAAATTATGAACTTTACGATTATGAAGATTTAGGCAGAGGGGAGCCGGAAGTAATAGATACAGGACGTAAAATCACCGTTGGCGAATATTCCGGCATAAAAGGTTTTGGCAATGTTTACGATCAGATGGAAATTAAATTTAAGAATGATGAAGAAGCGCGCAAAATTCTTGAGCTTGTCCGGTATGCTAACGTTCACAACCAAAAACCATTGGTAGAAGATGAACTTAAATTCGTCGCAAAGCATCCGGACATAGCAAAGAAAATTTTTACGATGAAACCTTTGGTATAAAAACCTAAAACATGAATACTGTTGTTATCGGGATGCAGTGGGGAGACGAGGGCAAGGGAAAAATTATTGATTTTCTTTGCCGCGATAGAGACATTATTGTGCGTTTCCAGGGCGGCAATAATGCGGGGCACACAGTTGTTTTAAATGGAAAACGAATAGTTTTTCACCTGATTCCTTCCGGGCTCCTGCACAAAGGAAAAATTTGCGCCATAGGTAATGGCGTTGTCATTGACCCAAAAGTCTTAATAGGGGAAATAAATTCCCTCAAAAAAGAAGGCATTGAGGTATCTTCGGATAACCTTAAAATCTCTCTATTCTCTCATGTGATAATGCCATATCATCACATTATGGATGGCTTACGCGAGAAAAAGCGAATTCAAAAAATAGGTACGACCATGCGCGGCATAGGGCCGTGTTATTCCGATAAAGCTGCGCGCTGCGGTATACGTATGGTTGACCTTATAAATCCGGAAGTTTTTGCTTTAAAACTAAAAGATAACCTTGCGGAAAAAAACGAGATTTTTGAAAAAATTTACGGGCTCAAAGCTTTTAATTTTGATGACATCTACAAAGAGTATAACGGATACGCCGAAATTCTTAAACCCTATGCTTGCGAGCTTGTTGATTTTTTATATAAACTGCGCGGAAAAGAATTCCTTTTTGAGGGAGCCCAGGGCACTTTTCTTGACATAGATTTCGGAACTTATCCGTTTGTCACTTCATCTTCCACCGTTTCATCAAATGCAATTTTAGGCTCAGGGCTTTCGTTTGTTAAAAATGGCGAAATAATAGGCGTGGCTAAAGCGTATACTACCCGCGTAGGCGAGGGGCCGTTTCCTACGGAATTAGATTCCAGCCTTGGCGGTTACTTTCAAAGTAAAGGAAAAGAATTTGGTGCAACTACAGGCAGGCCGCGGCGCTGCGGATGGCTGGATTTAGTTTTACTTAAAAGGGCTAAAATCTTAAATAATATAAATAAGATTATTCTTACCAAGCTGGATATACTTGATGAATTAAAAGAAATAAAAATCTGCACAGCTTACACTTCTAATGGCAAAACCTTAAATGAATTTCCCGTTGATTTAGCGCAAATTGAACCTGCTTACGAAGTTATGAAAGGTTGGGAGAAAAAAACGGAAAACATCCGTAAATATAAAGAATTGCCTGATGAAGCAAAGAAATATATAGAAAAAATAGAAAAATATCTGGATTGCGAAATTTGCTATATCTCCGTCGGAGAGATGCGTGATGCAATTATAAAGAAAAGCTAACTTCGGTATCCCGCCGAGCTGCTTTCTATTTAAAGGAGGTTTGTATGCAGGGTTTTGATTTTTTACTGCTTGCGCCAATAGGTTCTATACTTGCCCTTACTTTTGCAGCATACCTGGCTGTTAAAATTTTAAAAAGCGATCAGGGAAACGAAACGATGCAAGAGATTGCTCAGGCTGTGCGCGTGGGGGCAAAAGCATATTTAAAGCGCCAGTATATCGGGGTTTCAATATTTTTTGTAGTTGTTTTTTGCATCCTTCTATTCCTTGCTTTTAAAAATTATCTTGTAATATTTGTGCCTTTCGCTTTTTTAACCGGCGGGTTGTTCAGCGGCCTCTCCGGTTTTATCGGCATGACAATAGCGACCCAATCTTCTAATCGGACCGCTGCGGCGGCAATGAAAAGCTTAAATTCAGGCCTTCGTGTTGCTTTTTCAAGCGGTGCCGTTATGGGGCTTACAGTTGTAGGCCTTGGGCTTCTGGATTTAAGTATTTGGTATTATTTTCTTAACTGGTATTACTCAAATAATCCAACACCACAAAATATAGATAAAATTGCAGCCATTACTTCAACTATGCTTTGCTTCGGCATGGGTGCAAGTTCGCAAGCACTTTTTGCAAGAGTCGGCGGAGGAATCTTCACAAAGGCAGCTGACGTTGGTGCAGATTTGGTAGGAAAAGTTGAAGCAGGAATTCCTGAAGATGACCCGCGCAACCCGGCTGTAATTGCTGATAACGTCGGCGATAACGTTGGCGACGTTGCCGGCATGGGCGCTGATTTATATGAATCATATGTTGGTTCAATAGTTGCAACTTCCGCTTTGGGCGTTGCTGCAGGCCTGGGCGTTAAAGGGGTAACTGTTCCCATGGTTATGGCAGCTGTTGGCGTAATTGCATCAATTATAGGTACTTTCTTTGTAAAAAGCGGTGAAAACGCAAGCCAAAAAGTGCTGCTGGCAGCACTTCGTAAAGGAGTATTTGCCAGCTCTTTTATCGTAGCTATTATTGCGTATTTTCTAATACGCTTCACTCTGGGGATAGAACATATAGGTATATACTGGTCAGTTATCTCGGGATTAATCGCGGGTGTACTGATAGGTATAGTAACTGAATATTACACTTCAAGCGGTTTTAAGCCTACCCGTTTTATCGCAGACCAGTCTCTTACAGGCCCTGCAACGGTAATTATAGGCGGTATGGCCGTAGGTATGATGTCAACAGCGCTTCCGGTCATTATCGTAAGTGCTGCGATTATGGCAAGCTTTATTTTTGCAGGTGGACTCACGCATTTTGAAACAGGGCTTTATGGTATTGCAATTTCTGCCGTAGGTATGCTTTCTACATTAGGTATTACATTGGCAACCGATGCTTACGGGCCGGTTGCCGATAACGCAGGCGGAAACGCAGAAATGTCGCATTTACCTCCTGAGGTAAGAAAACGCACAGACGCACTTGATTCCTTAGGCAACACCACAGCAGCAACCGGAAAGGGCTTTGCAATAGGCTCAGCCGCTCTTACCGCGCTTGCGCTAATTGCGGCATTTAAAGATGAGGTGGTTAGATTTGGTTCTACCATGCAACTAGATATTATGAAACCGGCGGTTTTAGTCGGATTATTCATAGGAGGAATGTTGCCGTTTCTTTTCTGTTCAATGACAATGCGTGCAGTCGGCCGCGCAGCATCTAAAATTGTTGTTGAAGTGCGCAGGCAATTTAAGGAAATTAAAGGCTTGATGGAAGGCAAATCCAAACCTGATTACGCACGCTGTGTAGATATCGCTACCACAGCTGCTCAGCATGAAATGGTATTACCTTCACTCCTCGCAATTACTGCCCCTATAATAGTAGGGGTAGTTTTGGGGGTTGAAGCTGTGGGAGGGTTGCTAACAGGCTCTCTTATTACGGGGTTTGTTTTGGCAGTTATGATGGCAAACGCAGGCGGAGCCTGGGATAATGCCAAAAAATACATAGAAGAAGGCCATCATGGCGGCAAAGGCTCATTTGCCCATAAGGCGGGGGTAGTGGGAGACACCGTAGGAGATCCGTTCAAAGACACATCAGGGCCATCTTTAAATATTTTGATTAAACTTATGTCAATGGTTTCAATAGTTTTTGCATCGTTTATTATAAGTAACACCTTATTTAAGTAATTCAAAAAAGATAAATTTTAAAAAGGCAGGGTTTAAAAAGCCCTGCCTTTTTGCCATCATTTTAGTGATTTTGCGCATAAATTTGGTATAATACGTTAATATGTTAAATGGCTATTTAAAGCAGAAAGAAGAGCAATGGGAACGCCTTTGCAGGCGCTGTGGCGGCTGCTGCGGCGGTTTTGATGACCCCTGCAGGCATCTTAAAAAAGATAGCAACGGACTTTGTTTTTGCGAAATATACCCTAACAGGCTAGGTACCCGAGAAACAATTTCCGGTGAGAAGTTTGATTGCGTCAATATACGTAAAATCATAAATACTTCCTGGAAAAATGACTGGCTCTGTGTTTATAAGAATTATTTCCAGCGCGATTTTTCAAAATTACTGCCAACGCGTACCTGATGGTAAATAAACCTTTGCGAATTATCCTGCTCCTTGAAAAACAGGCAAAAAGATATGGTTTGCCGCTGCTTGAGAAAAAATACGGCAAAAATACGCCGTTTAAAATATTGATTGCGTGCGTTTTAAGCCTTCGCACCAAAGATGCCGTAACGGCAGAAGCAAGCGAAAGACTTTTTAAGGCTGCAGATACCCCAATAAAAATTAGTAAATTACCGCAAGGTAATATAGAAAAGCTGATTTATCCTGTAGGGTTTTACAGAAATAAGGCAAAGGCCGTAAAGAAAATTGCCGAGAAAATAATAAGTGATTTTTCGGGAAAAGTTCCCGGAACTCTGGCGGGTTTACTATCTCTCTATGGCGTAGGCAGAAAAACTGCAAATCTTGTTTTAGGATTAGGATATAACATTCCTTCCATATGCGTAGATACGCACGTCTATCGCATATCAAACAGGTTAGGCCTGGTTAAAACGAAGAATCCGGCTGAAACAGAATTTGCGCTTTATAAACTTATACCGAAACGATATTGGATAAAAATAAATTCTATTCTGGTTATATTCGGACAAAATATCTGCGTGCCTGTATCGCCTTTTTGCAGTAAATGCGATGTCTACGATTGCTGTAAGCGAATAGGCGTTAAGAAACATCGTTAAATATCAAATTATGGCATTAAAAGGAGTAAATTTAGGAAGCTGGCTTATGATGGAAGGCTATATCCTTGGCGGAAGGAATATAGCGGAAAGCGTTTTTAAACAAAATTTTAAAAAAATTAACGGCTCGGCAGCGCTTTGCGAATTTAAACAACTTTTCAGGGATAATTTTATCGCTGAAAAGGATTTTGAAAATATCGCCCAGATGGGCGCAAACTGCATAAGGCTTCCGTTTAACTACCGTCTTATTACGAAAGAATATCCACCGAATGGGCTTAAATACCTTCAAAGAGCATTCGCCTGGGCACATAAATATAATCTCGGTATTATTTTGGATTTACATGCAGCGCCTGGCGCGCAAAATTGCGATTGGCACAGCGATTCAACAGGAAAGGCGATGTTTTGGGAAAAGGAAAAGTTTCGGAAAGAAACTTTGAATATATGGGATGAATTGGTATCTAGATTTAAGGACGAACCAGCATTAATTGGTTTTGATGTCATTAACGAACCTGTCTTAGGAGAGAAACCGACGGATATCCTTGCCAAGTTTTACAGAGAAGCAATAAAACGCATAAGAACAATTGATAAAAAGCATACAATATTTCTTGAAGGAAGCCTGTGGGCCCAGCGCGTAGATTTTCTCAAGGATTTAATAGAGGAAAATGTCTCCATAAGTATTCATACTTATCAACCGCTTGATTTTACTTTTAATTTTGTGCCTTTTTGTAAGTTTCCCGGAGAAATAAACAATGAGTTTTGGAACAAGGATAAAATAAGAAAATATCTTGAACCTTATTTTTTGTTTTCGGAAAACAATAAAGTTCCTATCTTTGTAGGCGAATTCGGCATGAATTGGAGAGGAGGATTTTGGGGGGAACTTAATTGGCTGACAAACATCCTGGAGACATTTGAAGAATTCGGATTTGATTATACTTACTGGACATACAAGGCAATTTCCAATCACGTATTTCCAGACGGTTTATACCAATACATACCAAATAGCAAATACGTTACAAGAGAGGGCCCTGTTTGCGGGTGGGAAAATTACATAACAAATTTCCGGAAAGAAAAAAATGAAATTACTCAATTTTGGCAGACAAAAAACTTTACCCGCAATAGCGCAGTTATTTCTAAACTAGAGGAGTTTTTTAAAAAATGAAAAAACAAAAAAACGTTGTCCCGGCTATTCTTACAGGCAAAAAAGACGAGCTGCTTGGCATGGTTGACACCTGTTCAAAATTTTGCGATTATGTCCAGATAGATGTAATGGATGGAAAATTCGTCCCTTCAAAAAGCATAAACATAGATGACCTCAAAGGTGTGCGTTTTTCCGTAAAAAGTGAAGCGCATTTAATGGTTAATGAACCTCTTTTGTGGATAGAGGCATTTAAGAATGCCGGTTCACAGAGAATAATTTATCATTTTGAAATGCAAAAAGAACATCTGAAAATAATTAATGCCATAACGAAACAAAACCTTAAAGTCGGGATCGCAATAAACCCTTCAACAAGCCTAAAAGATTTTAGTTTCTTAGTTGATAGCGTGGACTGCGTCCTTTTTATGTCTGTTGTGCCTGGTTTTTATGGCTCAAAATTTATCCCCGAGGTATTAGATAAAATAAAAGAATTCAAGAAATTATATCCAGCTAAATGCGCCGGAATAGACGGGGGCGTCAAGGCAGACAATATCAGGGCAGTTTCTCAAAGCGGCGTAGATTATATTTGCGTGGGAAGCGCGATACTTAAGGCAGCTAACCCAAAAGAAGCATATTTAAAAATAAAGGATTCGTTAAATGAATAGAGCAGCTAAAATACTTGTATTTATTATTATAATATCTGCACCTTTGGTTTTTTATAAATATTTTTATAAGCCAAAAGCGCGGACTGTAATAAAAAAAATTATACGAAAAATACCTGCCGCAAAGCCGAAAGTAGCTTTAATCTTTGACGATTTAGGCGAAAACCCGAAAGATTTAAACGAAATTTATTCTCTGGGGATACCCGTAACTGTTTCTGTAGTCCCGGGGCTTCAATTTTCAAAAAATATTGCCAGCAAATCTCAGCTTTACGGGTTTAGCGTCATGACTCATATTCCGCTTGAACCAAAGAATGCACAAAAGTACCAGACCAGTAAATATAAATTTGTGAGCAGCTCTCTTTCAAGAAGAGAACGTGCGACGCTGCTTCGCTATTATCTCAGCTACATACGCGTTTCAATAGGTGTAAACAATCATATGGGCTCAGCTGCAACCGAAGATAGCAAATTAATGAAAGAAGTAATGCTGGCTATCAAAAATAACGGTTTATTTTTTATTGACAGCCGCACATCATCCAAGTCTGTCGCCTGTGATATAGCGAAAAAAGAAGGGGTGGCCTGCGGTGCAAATGAAGGATTTTTTGACAGCCTAGATGACATAAATGCTATGCAGAATAAGTTTTTTGAGCTGATTGGAAAAGCAAAAGAAAAAGGGAAAATAATAATTATAGCCCATCCTAAAAAGAAAACTTTCTTTTTACTCCATAAACTGTTGCCAAAAGCCAAAAACGAAGTGCAGTTTATTACGATAAAAGACTACTTCGTTCCCTGAAAAACCAGCTGATTTTTTATTTAGAAAAATATAAAATTTATTTGGCATGAAGAAAATACTTTTACATATTTGTTGCGGAGTGTGTGCGTTTACATGCATTAAGCTTCTTAAAGAAAAAGGGTTTTATGTAGAGGGTTTTTTCTGTAACTCCAATATAACGCCAAGCGAAGAATATTTTAAACGCAAATGTGCAGCAGGCGAGGTTTGTGAAATAACCTCGGTAAAATTAAATGAAAGTACATATGAGCCTAACGTATGGCAGAATGTTTGCTCGGTTTATGCAACCGAACCGGAAGGGGGCAGGCGCTGCAATTTATGCTATGAATTCCGCCTCAAGGAAACTTTTCGCACAGCCATAAAAATGGGTTTTGATTTTTTTACAACAACCTTATCCGTAAGCCCGCACAAAAAGAGTCAAATAATTAATTCAATCGGTATAAAAATTGCTCCACAACATTTTATGGCAATGGATTTTAAAAAAAACGATGGTTTTAAAAAAACTATGGAATTGGCAAAAGCTCATAATATCTATCGGCAAAATTACTGCGGATGTGCATACAGCATAAGATAACAGGCCGCAGAGAACAGAAGGATGAAAGGCGAAGAACGAGGGACGATAGAAGGGGGGATGGAAGGGCAATAGAAACTCTTCGGTTTTCTGCCATCTGTACTCTGTAAACTGTACTCTTTCCGAGCGTAGCGAGGAAACATGAACGAACCATATTACTCTTTTAACAGATATCTTAGGGAAAAATTCGGCGAACGGGTACAACGCATAAGTATTGATGCTGGTTTTACCTGCCCGAACATTGACGGCAGCTTAAGCAAAGATGGGTGCATTTATTGCAACAATAAAGGTTTCAGCCTCTACGCGGGTAAAGCAGAAGGCATTAAAACGCAAATATCTGAATCAATAGAATACTACAAGAAAAAATCAGGCATCACTAAATTTATTGCTTATTTCCAGGCATTCAGCAATACATACGCCAGTTGCGGCATTTTGAAAGAAAAATACGATATCATAAAAGGGTTTCCGGAAATTATCGGGCTTTTTATTTCTACGCGGCCAGACTGCATAGATGAAGAAAAACTGAAGTTGATAGCTTCATATCAAAATGATTATCTGGTTTGGATTGAATATGGGCTTCAGACTACAAACAATAATATACTGAAGATCTTAAACAGAAACCATACTTATGAAGATTTCGTAAGCGCAGTTAATCTTACGAGGAAATATGGCATAAATGTCGGGGTACATTTAATTTTGGGCTTTCCTTGGCTAGGTTACGAAGATGCAATAAAAGATGCAACTTTATTGTCCAAACTGGATATTCAAGGAATAAAGTTTCATGTTTTACATGTTTTTGAAGGCACAAAATTATCTGAAATGTATAAAGAAAAAAAGCTTAAACTTTTAACCCAGGAAGAATATATAAAAATCGTATGCGATTTTCTGGAACGCGTTCCGTATAATATTGCAGTATTGCGTTTAGTGTCAAGCGGTGATTCTAAATTATTGATTGCGCCGTTATGGATGAACAATAAAAATTCTGTAATAGAGGATATCAAAAAAGAATTTATACGCCGGAAAACTCGGCAGGGATATTTTACAAGATGAAAGCCATACTTTTGCGTGTATCAAAGGCCAGCTTAAACACTCCCGGGGAAAACAAAGAATTGGTTTCTATAGGTTGCGGGCTTCTTATTTTTGTAGGGTTTAACAGTCAAGATACCGACAGCACGCTTGAAAGCTTCGTTGAAAAAATCACTAATCTAAGAATTTTTGATGACGAAAACGGTAAACTTAACTATTCGCTTAAAGAGAAAAATTATGAAATTTTATGCGTGCCGAACTTCACGCTTTGTGCTAATATTAATAAAGGAAGACGGCCTTCTTTTGAAAATGTGATGCCGCAGGCCGCCGCCAAAAAATTATTTGAAAACCTGATTATTCTTCTTAAGGCGCGCAATCTGGCGGTAGTAGCCGGGGAATTCGGAAAAACCATGTTTGTCAATTCAGAGTGCATTGGGCCGGTTAACATAATTATCTAAACATAATTACCCTATGTTAAGAAACCGCATTTTATTAATTTGCCTCGCGGCTTCAGTATGCCTGCATATTTTTTTATTTACTTATGTTTCATTCTACTGCAAAACCTCTAATACGCCTTTCATACTTTCATGGCCGGCGATATTGACAAAAGAGGATCTTTTAGTTGTAAATAAGCCGGTTAAGTTTGATGCCGCAATCAAATTTACCAGAACATTAAATGTGGATAAATCCTATTTTTTGCCTTCCCTGGATAAGCCTTTAATCCTGGCTAATGGTGAAAAATTTTCCGAAAGTGCACAAAAATTACCAGAAAGCCAGGCGTTGCCGGCCTATAATCTTAAGGAAACAGATTATATATACCTCTGGGAAAAACCGAAAAGCCTAACCGGTTGGGACAAAGAAACAATACAATACAAAGCATTTATCTCGCCCTACGGGAAGGTTATACTTTCATTTCCTACAAAGCTTCCGGTTAATTCTAACGGCAGCATGTCCTTCCAGGACTATACAAGGCAGGCTGCATTGTTTTTAAAAAACAAATTTCTCTGGACAAAGGTTGAAACGGTGGTAAGATAACCATGAAAGTAGAATTTACAGTTTTTTTTGCAATAATATCCAGCATATTAATTGGTTTTATCATGGTTATTGCCTTTAGCGAGGAACGAAGGAAAACTATGATAAAAAAAGATGCTCATCTTAAAAAAGAAAGGTGCGAGGTATGCACCTCTTTGTATTTTATTTCATCAGCACTGAGATATTGGCGTTGTCCTTTTTGTAATAGCCTAAATAAATAAAATGATTACAGAAATTGGAATAGGAGCAGGCGAGATTTGGCACTTTCTTGATAAGCATGGAGATGCAACTCTCACCCAGCTTTTTAACGGCATAGAGAAGCCCAAAGAACTTATTCTAATGAGCTTGGGCTGGCTTGCAAGAGAAGGGCATGTGCTTGTCCGATTTGAAAACAACGAATATAGAATAAATTTACGTAAAGGAACATAATAAAAAGGAGAGTGCAATGAAGAAAGCTGTAGTTCTAGTAACAGTTTCGGGGATAATGTTGGTTGTCTCTATTCTGGCCGTAGTTGCACTGAATTTAATGACAGTTGAGTCACGAACGGCAGAACATAAATTAAGAAGAACCCGCGGTTATTTTGCTGCACAAGGCGCAATAGTGCATGCTTTGGAGCGGCTGCGCAGAGACGGAACTGCAGCTGCCACGATAACCAGTATAAATAGCGACGATCCGAACATCGGAGACATTCCTACTAATATAACTGTTATCGCGCGCGGCAGCGCTGGTTGCCCCGGAACTAGCCCTTCACCGTTTTGTGTAAATGCAACGGCTACATATTAAATAATTTTTATCCTGCCTTTCTTGACAGAAAAGATTTTCTCTGCCAAAATACTCTTTATTTACGGAAAATGCTAGATATTTATTTGGATGGCTTAGGCTATTTATTTAATTAATTATACTCAATAAAACATTTAGTTTTTTTTGTTTTTATAATGGGCCTGTAGCTCAGTTGGGAGAACACTTCGTTCGCAACGAAGGGGTCAGGAGTTTCTGCCAGAGACAGACCCGCTTTTTTAACTGTTATGGGCCGGTAGTTCAGTTGGGAGAACGCCTCGTTCGCAACGAGGAGGTCAGGAGTTCAAATCTCCTCCGGTCCATGTTTAATAAGCTACTGAGGGGATGCAAAGAATAACTACCAAATACTAACAACCATAAATAACTATGCGTATAAAAAAATATTTCCTGCTGACAATAATTGGAATGATTTGGTTTACAAATGCATATCCCCAGAATGTTAAACATTCGGAATTTAGCGGCATACCGTATATCAAATCTCCCGAATTTAGCGGTTCATTTTATCCCGATAGCCCAGAAAAGTTAAATAAGTTTATCGATGCGACGCTAAAAGAAGCTAAAATCCCTGCGATTGATGGTGAAATTATAGGAATTTTGGTGCCGCACGCAGGATATATTTATTCCGGAAAAATTGCCGCCGCTGCTTATAAAACAATTGAAGGCAAACAATTCGATACGGTTGTCATTATTGCGTCAGCTCATCAGCATAGCATAGAAGGAGCAGCGGTTTATCCTGACGGAATTTTTGAAATTCCCCTGGAATATATCGAGGTTGACCGCATAGCCGCAAACGATCTTGCTTCGCTAAATTTTTCCTCTTTTGATAAACAATATTTCCAACGCGAACACCCTATAGAAGTACAGCTTCCGTTTATTGCAAAAACAGTGAAAGGAGCAAAAATACTTCCGATAATTCTTGGAAAAATGAGCCTCGCAGATTTAAAAGCTCTTGCAGAAAAAATTTACGAAATTTCTCAAAAGAAACGAGTCCTGCTCATCGCCTCATCAGACCTTTCTCATTTTAAGCCATATGAGGACGCAGTAACAACGGATAAAGAAACAATTGATTTTATTAAGAATAAAGACATCAATCGCCTCTGGACTTCTGAAGAATATTCACGAAGCCTTGCATGCGGGATTTATCCTATAATTACACTTCTTTATTATTCAAACCTTAAAGATGCGCAGATAGACATTCTAAAATATGCAAATTCAGGTGATGCAACCGGAGACAAAAATAGTGTTGTCGGTTATGCGGCAGCCGTAAGCTATATCAAGGAAAAAACAAAGGAGCCAACTAAACAGGAGGGGAATTCAATGACGGAATTCAAACTAAACGATGCTGAAAAAAAAGAATTACTTAAGATTGCGCGCTCTACCTTGGAAAGTTATTTAAAAAACAGAAAAACTCCTAAAATTGCGGCTCTCTATCCTATACTTAATGAAAAAAGAGGCGCATTCGTTACTTTAAAAAAACACGGAGAACTTCGCGGCTGTATCGGCAGGATTGTCGCTGATACGCCTTTGTACGAAGTTGTATCAAGCGTTGCAATTGAGTCCGCAACAGAAGACCCGCGTTTTTCACCGGTTACCTATGATGAACTTAAGGATATAGAAATTGAAATTTCAGTGTTAACGCCATTTGAAAAAGTAAATGACATAGGAGCAATTGAGGTAGGTAAACACGGCCTTTTGATTAGCAAGGGCTTTTATTCAGGGCTTCTTCTTCCGCAGGTGCCGCTTGAATACGGCTGGGACAGGCAAACTTTCCTTGAACATACCTGCAACAAGGCAGGACTGCCTAAAGATTCCTATAAAGAAAAAGGGATTACGCTCTATAAATTTAGCGCTATTGTATTTAACGAAAAAGAGGATTCTAAATAATATGTCTAAGGTAAGGCTATTTTTTCCGAAAGATAAAATCACTGATATAATTCTGCTTAGAGACAAAGAACTCCTGCATAAAACAAATGTTGTATTGGCGCTAAAACGCGGAGAGCAGATTTATCTGTTTGACGGCTATGGCGCGGAGTATCGGTATCAGATAACTGAAACAAATCGCAAGCTAGTTACTTTAAAAAAAGAGGCGGCAGAAATAATCAGCAAGGAGCCACAAGAAAAGCTCACGTTGGCAATTCCATTACTCAAGGAACAAAAAATAGAATTAATTTTGCAGAAAGCCGTAGAGCTTGGTGTGTGGAATTTTCAGCCGTTTATCTCAGCAAGAAGCATACAAGAAAAACCTTCTCTTAATAAAAAAGAAAGATGGGTCAAAATTATTCAGGAAGCAACGCGTCAGTCTAACAGGCTGTGGCTTGCACAAATAAATGAAATTATAGATTTTGATACGCTCGTAAAACAGGATTTTACACTAAAATTGGTTGCCACGATTGAAGGAGAAAAAATAACGGATATCGCAAAAGAAAAATACCATAAAATTCTGCTGGCAACCGGGCCGGAAGGTGATTTTTCACCTCAGGAATACGAAAAACTAAAGGACAACGGATTTGTGTTTTTAAAGCTTTCGCAAAACATTTTGCGTTCAGAAACTGCTTCCATTTTTTCCGCAGGGCTCATCAGTTATCTTCTCGCATAACACTTATGAAAGTTAAATTTTACACCTTAGGTTGCAAGGTAAATCAATATGAAACAGAGGCGCTTCGGGAGGAATTTAAAGCCTCTGGCTTTAGCATAACCGAAAAAATTGCAGATATTTACGTCATAAATTCTTGCTCAGTTACAGCAAAAGCGGATTCTGATTCAAGGCGCCTTATACTCAAGGCTAAGAAAGAAAATCCTAAAGCAAAAGTTGCGGTTTGCGGTTGCTTGCCCCAGCTAAATACAGAAACAATCAAAAAATTTGGCGCTGACTATATAGTCAGCCAGGATAAAAAACAATCGTTGTTGGACATAATGAAAGGGACGAGCCAAGCCGTTAAAGATGTCTGGTCTTTAAAGATAAATGATTTTCCTAACCAGCGTGCTTTTGTAAAAATTCAGGACGGTTGTAATAATTTTTGTTCTTTCTGCAAGGTGCCATACCTTAGGGGCCGCTCAATCAGCCGGCCTAAGGATGAAATCATCAAGGAGGTAGCACGGCTTTGTGCTAAACATAAAGAGATTATCCTTTGCGGGGTTAATCTTGGAGCTTACGGCAGAGATTTACCAGTTAAAACTAATCTCTATGCTTTGTTAAATGATCTGCTGGGCTACCCCTTACTCACCCGCCTGCGTTTAAGTTCTTTGGAGCCTTACTCTGCAGATAAAAACATAATAAAACTTTTTGAGCATCCTAAAATGTGCCCGCATATACATCTTCCTTTTCAAAACGGCGACAATACGATATTAAAAGAAATGAATAAGAAAGAAACGGTAGAAATGTATGAACAAATTACGTCAAACCTTCGTAAAATAAACCCCGAGATTGCCATAAGCTGCGATATTATTGTCGGTTTTCCCGGCGAAGATGAAACTAGTTTCACTAACACCGTGAATTTTCTAAAACGAGTTAAACCGATGAGGACCCATATTTTTACTTTTTCTCCACGCGAAAGAACAAAGCTTTATAACAAAAAAATAGACCCCGTTAAGGTTAAAAAAAGATTTAACCAGTTAAAGGCGGTTACGGATTTATTGGCTCTTGAATATAAACAGGCCTTCCTTGGAAAAACTCTTAGTATGGTTGTTGAAGAAATAAAATCAGGATATGCTTGCGGATATAGCGAAAATTATTTAAAAATTTATGCGAAATGCATGGCTAGTCCGGGAGAAATAATTGCCGTGCGGATAGGTAAAGTGGATAAAGATAATATTTTTGGAGTAATTGAAAAAAATCAATAAACTTATGCATCTTAATGTCTATATAAGTAAAAGCGGATATTGCTCACGAAGAAAAGCACAAATTTTAATTAAAGACGGCAAAGTAAAGGTTGATGGTGTTACCGTAGACAAGCCGTTCTATGAAGTAAATCCTGCTTCAAACGTTTCCATAGATGGAAAAGTCATAAAGATAAAAAGCCTTGTTTACATAGTATTCAACAAACCAAAAGGCGTTACAACTACCTGTCATGACAAATTTGCCAACAAAAAAATTATAGATTTTTTCCCCGAGGAACTTAAGGGAATTTTTCCCGTAGGCCGTTTGGACAAAGACACTTCAGGATTAATTATATTAACCAACGATGGCGATCTCTGCTACCAGACGACACACCCTAAATTTCAGGTTGAAAAAGAGTATAAAATAATTTTGGACAAAGTTTTGCTTAAAAAAGATGAGCACGAAGCGATAAATGGGCTAAAAGATGCCGGAGAGATGCTTAAAGTAAAAAAAATAACGCCGATTAAAGAAAATCCTTCGCAATCCAGTTATCGTGTAGCTATACATGAAGGCAAAAAGCGCCATCTACGCAGATTGTTTAACGCCTTAGGTTATTTTGTGATTGACCTGAAACGAATAAGGATAGGAAATCTTTCGCTGAACAATTTAGAATCCGGCAAATACAACTTTTTTGAGAAAGAAAAGATTTATCATTTACTTTTCCCCAATCAGAAGCTAAAATAATTCAACTAACAAAATTATGAAAGTGATATTTTTAGATAGAGATGGCGTTATAAATGAATACCCCGGGGAAAAGAATTATATAACAAATCATAAGGAATTTAAGTTCATTCCAGGCAGTATTCAGGGGATAAAGAAACTTAGAGAAAAAGGTTTTAAGCTTTTTGTAGTATCTAACCAGGCAGGAATAGCTAAGGGCTTATATAGCGAAAAAGATTTAAACCAAATCACAAAAAAAATGACAGACGGCCTCAAAAAACATAAAACCGGTATTGACGGGATTTATTATTGCAAACACAAAAACGAAGATAATTGCGCATGCCGCAAACCAAATACGGGGCTAATGCACCAGGCAATAAAAGACCTTGGTAAACCGGCAACGGTTTCTTTTTTTATCGGCGATTCCTTCCGCGATATGAATGCGGCAAAAAAGTTTGGAGCAAAACCGGTTTTAGTGCTTTCAGGCAAAGAAAAAATTTCTAATAGAGATAAGTGGGATTTTGAGCCAGATTACATTTTTGATAATTTGCTGATAGCAGCTTATTATATATGTTCACACTATGGATAAAATTTTACTTATCTACGCCAGCTTCGGAGAAGGTCACAAGAGGGCAGCCTGTTCACTGAAAGATTATTTTAAGGCTCCCTGCGTAGATCTTTTGGATTTTTCCTACCCCTTCATAAAAAAACTTTACATTTTTCTTTATTTGACAGTCACGGACCACCTGCCTTTGTTTTGGGATTTTTTATATTCATCAACCAGAAACGCGCATTTGCGTTTTCTGGTAAGGCAGATACAAGAGTTTTTGTTTTTCCCATTTTTTGAGTATTTACGTAAAACCCAGCCCAAGGTAATAATTACTACGCATTTTTTTCCTCTCTGTTTTGTAAGCAAATTAAAGAAAGAATTTGGGATAAAAGTAATAGTAATAGTGACTGATTTGCGCGCACACCCGCTTTGGGCAAATGACTGTGTTGACAGATATTTTGTGGCGCATGAAGAAACTAAGAAAGATTTAATTAAGCTAAACATTGAGCAATCTAAAATTACCAGCGGTTACGTTGCGTTGCGGGAAGGTTTTTTAAATATGCCGGACAAAAAGAGCATAAAGGAAAAATTTCTATTAGATGAAAAACCGGTTATACTTTTTATGTCTTCCCTTAGGGGTAATTTTCCTTTCGTTGAAGAAATAGTCTCCGATATTAAGGACAAATTCAATATTCTTTTTATTTACGGTAAAAATTTAAAACTTAAGGAGTATCTTGAGGGCCTTAAACTTTCAAATATTAGGTTTTTTCCGTCATATGAAAAAATTTGGGAACTTTTCAGCATAAGCTCTTTTATGGTTACCAAACCCGGCGGGCTTACTATTTTTGAAGGGATATACACAAAAAAGCTGTTTATTTTTATGAACTACATTCCCGGACAAGAAAAAGAAAATATGGACTTTTTAGAAAAATGCGGTATAGGTAAGTTTGCTCTAACTAAATCTGAATTTTTAAATGCGTTGACTTATTTTAATGAAAAAAGAGAGGAACTTACGACTAACTATCCGGTCAACTTTTCAGACATACGGCCGGTTATAACCGAAGCTATAAATTCTATTCTTGCAGGCGATATAAAAAAATGAAAAAAGCAAGAATTGCAAAAGTACTGCTTCCTATTGCCCTGGACAGAGAATTTGACTATTCAATACCCGATTCATTTAATATAAAGCCCGGGTCGCGTCTTCTCGTTGACTTTCGCGGCATAAAAACGGTTGGGATGCTTAACGCGATATCGCATTATTCCGCCATACAAAAAATAAAACCGCTCATTAAAGTTTTGGACAAAAACCCTGTTCTTTCCAGCGATAACGTAAAATTCGCAAAACAATTAAGTGAATATTACCCTTATCCGTTGGGAGAATTTTTATTTATGATGCTGCCGCCTTATCTAAAAAAACCCTGCCTGACAGATTTGCCGTGTTTTACAAAAACCACGAATAAGCAAAACCCGCAAAACTTGTTTATAAAAGCACCCACTTTTGAAAAACGTTACGCTATATGGAAAGAATTTGTGGCCAGCAAGTTAAAACAAGGCTCAGTTTTAATAATAGTTCCTCAAATTTCTTATTTAAATGAGGCAAAAAAAATAATTGAAAAAGACTTCCCTAATCTTAAGACAATACATAGCTATCAAAAAGAAAAAGATTTATTTCAGAATTGGATTTCTACACGGGAGAACTCACTTATCTTAGGCAGCCGCATGGCTCTGTTTTACTACCCTTCAGACTTAGGGCTGGTTATTATAGAAGAGGAAAATAGCCGGTATTATTTTCAGGAAGAAAAGCCTTTTTATCATATATTTGACGTTGTTTCCATTCTTTCAAAATTAAAAAAAATGGACATTGTGTTTGGGGCAAGCTACCCAAGCATTGATGCATACAATTTAATAAACCAAAAAAAACTGAGGATAGAAGAGAAGGAAGAACCTCATAAAGAAATCAAAATAGTGAATATTGGAGAATATAAACGCCAGCTGATAAGCCCTTTACTTGTAGAATTATTAAATAAAAGCCTGTCTTTAAAAAAGCGCAGCGTGATAGTTTGGAACAAAACAGGATTTGGTTCTTATCTTGCATGCTCCGCCTGCGGTTACATATTTAAATGCGACAGTTGTTCTACATTTCTTAAGCAATCGCTCATCAAGAATAAGGGAATATGCCCATCGTGCGGCGGAGAACGCGACTTATCAAAAATATGCAATTTATGTAATAGCGGCTACATACGCAGTTTCGGCCTGGGGATAGAACGAATTGAGGTTAGTTTAAAAAGAATCTTCCCTGACATAAAGATAGATGAGTGGGAGAAGAAAACACCCGACACCCAGATTATTCTTGCTACTTCAAAAATTTTAAGTTCTACCTATGGCAGCGAGAAGTTTGATAATGGATTCTTCCTGGACGCCGACTATCAAATGTCCAGGCTTAACTACAACGCAACTTTTGATACTTACATGTATATAAAAAAACTCGCCTCTTTGTTCAACGAAAATCTGTATGTATTTACCCGTAACAAAGAACACTATTTATTTAGAACCATAAATGAGCCGTGGGAACACTTCTATGATAACGAGCTTGCTTTACGAAAAGAGCTAAAACTCCCGCCTTTCGGAATTGTCGTTCAAATTACCCTGAGGGCTACTGCCGAAGAAAAAGTATTTGAACGCGCAAATAATCTTTTTAAGGAATTAAATGACAAAAGCATTGAAGCCTACGGTCCGCTTAAGGAACAGCCTTTTAAGCTTAGAGGAAAGTTTCGTTATTCTATTATAATAAAATCAAAAGACGGGTACCGTTTACGTAAAGAAATAAAAGAAATAACCAAAAATGTGCGCAGCCAGGGAATACAAATGGCAATTGCGATACGCTGATAAATATTTGTTTTGAAAATGAACATAATTTATTTTGGAAGCTCAGAATTTTCTTTAACAATTTTGGAGAATCTTTGCCTTTCCGGATTTAATCCTAAACTCGTAATAAGTTTGCCCGACAAGCCGAAAGGAAGAGGGCTTAAGCCGTACCCTACCGACATAAGCCTGTTTGCTAAAAAAATAAATATCCCCTTGATCAAGCCGCCATCGCTTAAAACAAACGGAATAAAGGAAAACTTAACCAGCAAATTGCCTGATTTATTTATAATCGCCGACTACGGGAAAATACTTCCGGCATCGTTACTGTCTATCCCCGCCATAGCTTCACTTGGGGTGCACCCGTCCATACTTCCTCTTTATCGCGGCCCCGCACCTATAAATTGGGCATTGCTTAACGGAGACAAAGAAACAGGGGTTACTATATTTAAAATGGATGAAGGGCTGGATACCGGAGACATAATTTTACAGAAAAAAATTGCAGTGCTTGACTTAGACAACACGCTCACTCTTCATGAAAAACTTGCGCATGAAGGCGCAAAGCTTCTCATAGAATCACTGAATATGCTTAAAAGGGGCGGCCTAAGCCCTGTTCCACAAGACAAAATTCTTTCGTCATTTGCGCCTAAGCTTCAAAAAAAAGACGGTAAAATCGCCTGGCAAGATAATGCAATAAACATCCACAATAAAATTCGCGCAATGCTAGGCTGGCCTTCTGCCTATACTTTCTATAAAGGAAAAATGATAAAAATAACCGAGGCTGATGTAATTTGCGCTGCGGCTGAAGCAAAACCATCAGCGATAGAAGCAATCAAAAAAGATGGAATATACGTTGCAACCGGAAGCGGAACGCTAAGAATAAAACGCCTTAAGCCGGAAGGAAAAAAAGAAATGGATGCTTACGCCTTTGTATTGGGCCATAGGCTAAAAGCCGGTGATAAATTTGACTGATAAAACAGAGATAGAAAAGCACTATCATGTATTTTTTTTGGGCCAGGTACAGGGCGTGGGGTTCCGTTACACAGCCAGATCATGCGCTGATAAATACGCGATTTACGGCTGGGTGGCTAATCGCAGCGATGGCACCGTTGAGCTGGACATAGAAGGTAAAGTTTCTGATCTGGACAACTTCGTAAAAGAACTTAAGGAAGAATTCAAAACATACGTTAAAAGCGTTCGGATAGAAGAATTGCCCTATAGCGGAGAATACAATAATTTTCAGATACGATTTTATTAACTATTTTTAACTTTTATCCGGCATATATGCGTTACGGAATTTTTTCTGATGTGCATGGCAACATTGAAGCATTTACTACGGCTATAGAGTTCTATGAAAAAGAAAAAATAGATACTTTTCTGTTTCTGGGCGACATAGTTGGTTACGGCGCAAACCCCAAAGAAGCAATCTCTTTGCTCCGCACTTTAAACCCAGTCTCAATAGCCGGTAACCACGATTGGGCAGTAATTGATAAATTAAGTGCAGATTATTTTAACGAATATGCTAAAGAAGCAGTTGTCTGGACAAAAGCGCAGCTGGAAGAAGCCGAAAGCGATTATTTGCGGAATTTTCCGCTTACCTACCAAGACAAAAATTTTCTTTGCGTCCATGGCAGCTTGGACAATCCGGAAGATTTTAATTATATATGGGGCGTTAACGACGCAAGGGAAAATCTTGAATTGCTCAAAACCGAAATCCTGTTTGTAGGGCATTCACATCGCGCCCAAATATATTACAAGAATAAAAAAGGCATTTTTTACCATAGCGAAACAAGCATATCGTTAAAAAAAGGCGAGAAATATATTATAAATGTAGGTTCTGTAGGGCAGCCCAGAGACAGGGATAGCAGGCTTTCTCTCTGCATATATGACAGCGATGAAGGTATAGTAAGCATTAAACGCCTGGGGTATAATATTCAACTTACGGCGGAAAAGATTACGAAAGCGGGGTTACCTCAAATACTCGCCTCAAGACTTTTTGTGGGTTGTTAAATTCCGGACAAGGAAAAAATATGACTGATGCAGCAAAAATAAAAAAAGAAATTGAGAAGTTACGTGAACAAATCCGCGATGCGGACTATAAATATTATATATTAAGCGAACCGGAAATTTCCGATAAAGAATACGATGACATTTTAAAAGAGCTTAAAAAAATTGAAGAGAAATACCCGCAGTTTATAACTCCTGATTCGCCTACCCAGCGTGTATCCGGAGGGCTTGTAGAGGGCTTCCCTACTGTTATACATAAAATAAAAATGCTTTCGCTGGATAACACTTATTCAATAGAGGAGCTTAAAGATTGGGAAGTCAAAATTAAAAGACTGCTGAAACACGATATCTCTCTTGACTATATGGTTGAGCTTAAAATAGATGGGGTAAGCTGTTCTCTTATTTATGAAAACGGAATACTGGTAACCGGAGCGACAAGAGGAGACGGACAAACCGGGGAAGATATTACCGCAAATGTTAAAACCATAAAGTCCGTACCGTTACGATTAAGGGGAACAAATATTCCCGGGATGCTTGAGGTTAGAGGCGAAATTTATATGGATAAAAAAGATTTAGAAAACATAAACAAAATGCGCCTTAAAATAGAGGAGCCTCTTTTTGCCAATCCCCGTAATGCTGCGAGCGGTTCGCTTAAATTATTAGACCCGGCAATAGTTAAAGAACGCAACCTAAAATGTTTCATACATTCATTCGGATTAGCCGAAGGCATAGAGTTTAAAAATCATAATGAATTTTTTGAAAAAATAAAAAATCTGGGCTTGCGCGTAAATTCTTATAATAAATTATGCAAAAATCTTGAAGAAGTAATTGAATATTGCCTTTCCTGGCAGAAAAAGCGCGACAGCCTGGAATACGAAATTGATGGAATGGTTGTAAAGGTAAATGATTACAAACTGCGGCAACGTTTGGCAGAAACCCTAAAATCTCCCCGCTGGGCAGTTGCGTATAAATTTCCGGCACACCAGGCAACCACTCAGGTTGAAAAGATTGAATTTAGCGTAGGCCGAACCGGCATAATTACACCTATAGCCATGCTTAAACCGGTTGAATGCGCCGGAGTAACTATTTCCCGGTCAACACTGCACAATTTTGATGAGATTGAACGTATTGATGTCCGAGAAGGCGATACTGTCTTAATTGAGCGGGCAGGAGAAGTTATTCCAAAGATAATAAAGGTTATCTCTGCAAAACGCAGAGAAAGCGCAAAGCGAATAAGGGTGCCTGCGAACTGTCCTGCGTGCAAAGAAAAAATAGCTAAAGAAAAGGAAGAAGAAGTCTATTGGTATTGCCTAAATCCTGACTGCCCGGCAAAAATAAAACAGTCGCTTCTGCATTTTGCTTCGCGCGGAGCCATGGATATTGAAGGTATGGGCGAAAGTGCAGTTGAAGAACTGGTTAACAGGGGCCTTGTTAAAAGCCTTGCAGATATCTATAAAATCAAAAAAGAAGATTTACTCAAATTGCCTCTTTTTGCGCAAAAGAAAACAGAGAATCTTATTTCAGCCATAGAAACCAGCAAAAAACAGCAATTATCGCGTTTACTTTACGCTTTAGGCATACGCCACATTGGCGAAAAAGCAGCCAGTCTTTTAGCTGATAAATTTAAAACCATAGACAGGTTTTTTAAATTGGAAGAGCAAGACCTTGAGAAGATAAGCGAAATTGGCCCGGTAATGGCTTTGGCCGTTGCCAGGTTCTTTTCATCCAACAAAGCAAAAAAACTTATTGAAGAATTCAGGAAAAGCGGGCTTAATCTTTCCCAGGAAGAGCGAAAAGTAAAACAAAGCCCGATAAGCGGAAAAGTATTCATTTTTACAGGAGAACTTAAGGGTTTCTCGCGAAACAATGCAAAAGAACGCGTTGAAGCGCTTGGCGCAGAATGCGCCTCCTCAATAAGCAGAAATATAGACTATGTGGTTGTCGGAGAAAACCCCGGCTCTAAATACGAAAAAGCCAAAGAGCTCCATCTTAATATAATCACAGAGCAGGATTTTAAAAAACTAATCAAATAAGCCAAAAAACCCCTCTTATTTACTAGGCTTTTTAGCTTAAATACCGTCAAAAAATGCTTGATATGGTTTGCATAAATTGTTATAATCATTGTTACTTTGTCCGGGCCCGTAGCTCAGCTGGTTAGAGCAGTTGACTCATAATCAATTGGTCCGGGGTTCGAATCCCTGCGGGCACATCGTAGATTTTTTGCGTAGGGCTTACAGGATGAAAAAGGTAGGCCTTGTGCCATGTATCACGTCGTTTTTTATTCTTAATTCCTTTGACGTGCTACCTTAGGCGTGTACGTGCGGCGATAATGGCTACGCAACCAAATATATTTATCGTTTGTGCCGGACACATAGATCAGTTGGTTACCTGCCGGCACAGGGAGCGTTGCTTGATAGCGGGCACTTAGTTCAGTAGTAGAACGTTCGCTTCACATGCGAAAGGTCGCAGGTTCGATCCCTGCAGTGCCCATAGAGAAATCCTTGGGAAGCTCACATCTCAAAAGTCGCCTGTTCAATTCAGGCTGTGCCCATTTGAAAACTTGAAAGTAAAACTTACTATATATGCATTTAGTTTTTTTCGCAAAACATAACGGAGGTTTAACATAGTGGCCCTAAAAGACGAAATCTATAAGCTAGTTCAACTGCAGGAAGTAGATTCAGAAGTATATAAGCTCAAAACAAAGAAAGATACTGAAATACCCAGGGAATTGGATAACTTAAAAAATAATTTTGAGCGCCGGAAAAAGGATTTTGAAACATTTTCTGAAAAATTAAAACAATTACAGCTTAAGAAAAAAGAAAAGGAACTTGACCTGGCCACAAAAGAAGAAAATGTAAAAAAAGCACAAGGCCAGCTTTTTCAACTCAAAAGTAATAAAGAATATCAGGCAAAGCTTACGGAGATAGCGTCGCTTAAAGCAGATGTTTCGCTTTTAGAGGAAGATGTCATAAAAATACTTGACGAGATAGAAACAGCGGACAAAAAAGCGAAAGAAGAGAAACAAGCGCTTTCGGAAGAAGAGAAAAAATACAACGAAGCAACCGCGCAGCTAAAAAACCAGCTTACAGAAATTGATGCAAAAACAAAAACCCTTGAGGAAAAAAAGAGCAACCTGGCAAAAGATATAGATAAAAATATTCTGGCCAAATATGAAAAACTGATAAAAACCCGCTCAGGATGTGCCATGGCGTCGGTAAATATAAATACCCAAAATTGCGGCGCCTGCAACATGAGGGTCACAGCCCAGAAAATAAATGAAATAAAAATGTACGATCAGCTTGTTCTATGCGAAAGCTGTGTCCGGATTTTATATCTGCCAGAGGATTTAAGTCTATGATTAAAGTTTTTATAGACGGGGCTTCCGCCGGTAACCCTGGAAATGTCGGCATAGGCTATTTAATTTACAAGGACGACAACCTGGTCAAAAAAAACGGCATTTACCTGGGAATACAAACCAATAATTTTGCGGAATATATGGCTTTTATTTTTGCACTCACGGAAGTCCTTGGCATGGGAGAAAAGGAACTGGAAGTTTTTTCCGATAGTAAACTTCTCTGCGAGCAAATAAACGGAAATTTCAAAGTAAAAAATAAAAACATTTATCCGCTTTTTGTGCTTGCAAAAAATATTGTTTCAAAATTTGTGAAATTCAGCATAACTCATATAGAAAGAGAAAAAAATACAGACGCCGATAGACTGGCAAGTGAAGCAGTCGGATTTTTAATTTAATAAGAAAATTCATAGGAGGTAATTATGAGCGGTCATTCAAAATGGGCAAGTATTAAACATAAAAAAGGGGCGGCTGATGCAAAGCGCGGCCAACTTTTTACAAAACTAATAAGAGAAATAACAGTTGCGGCGCGTGAAGGCGGCGGAAAACCAGATATAAACGCAAGTCTCCGCACTGCAATAGACAGGGCGCGAACTGCGAATATGCCTTCTGACAACATTGAAAAGGCTATAAAAAAAGGAACCGGCGAGCTTGAAGGCGTAACATATGAAAGTTGCATATTTGAAGCTTATGGGCCCGGAGGAGTCGCTTTAATAGTGGAAACTCTTACTGACAACAAAAACAGGACATCCGCGGAAATTCGTAATATTTTTTCAAAAAAAGGCGGCAGCGGGGCAGGCAGCGGTAGTGTCGCCTGGATATTCAAGAAAAAAGGATACATACTGATTGATAAAGCCCAGATAAAAAATGAAGATGAGCTTTTCGCAATAAGCCTGGATGCCGGAGCAGAAGATGTGCAGGTCGGAGAAAAAAATTATGAAATTTTTTCTGACCCGAAAGATTTTGAACAATTAAAAGAAGCGCTGAAGGCAAAAAATATAAAAATGGAGGAAGCGGAAATAACTATGATACCAAGCTCAAAAGTTAAGGTATCAGCCGCTTCTGACGCCAAGCAGTTGCTTTCGCTGATTGAAGCGCTGGAAGAACAGGAAGACGTTCAGAAGGTGCATGCTAACTTTGATATTTCCGATGAGCTGCTTGAGCAAATTGCAGCGGAAATGCCCTAAATAATAAAATGATAGTTTGTGCTGTTGATGTCGGCCTTCAAGTAAACGGCTATGTTATCTGCGAGACGAAAAATACGCAGGTTAAATTGATAAAAGAAGGCGAGATAACGACGTCCAGAAAGCAAACCTTTGCTCAAAAGCTCGCGTTCATTTACAAAGAATTAGAAAAGGAAATAAAACAATACAATCCGGAAGTATTAGCTCTTGAAAAATTATATTCGCATCATAAACATCCGTTAACCTTAGGAATACTTGCGCAGGTAAGAGGCGTGGTTGTTGTGCTTGCCGAGCAAAAGGGGCTTAAAATTTTTGAATATTCGCCTACGCGGGCAAGAAAAGCGTTTTTGGGTACAGGCAGTGCTGATTCATTGCGCGTTAAACGGATGGCTGAAAACATAACCGGCAAAAATTTTATTTCAAACCATACAGCTGATGCGTTTTCTCTGGTTGTTGCTTTCTCTCATGAGGAAAAAGTGAGATCCTTAATACTTTCTGCCACAAAACGAAATCCCGCAGCTCGTCGCCGCAAGCGGCAGGTAGCGTGGATAAGAAATCTGGACATGGCCATACAATGATAGCAAAGATACGCGGACAATTAATTAAAAAAGAAGAGAATAAAGCAATTGTTGACGTTGGCGGTATCTGCTACGAAATTAATACACCTTCAACAGTTTCAGGCCGCCTATTAAAAAATGATAGCGGCATTGTTGAGCTTGTAGTTTATTATTACTTCAATATGGATAAAAACAGAGGTATTCCGGTTCTGATTGGTTTTGTAGACGAACTGGAAAAAGAGTTTTTTGAAAAATTTATAGGCATTTCCGGCATAGGCCCTAAAATTGCCCTTAAGGCTTTTGACAAGCCTATTTCGCAGATTGCGCAAGCGATAGAAGACGGCGACATTAATTTTTTGAAAGGCCTGGAAGGCATAGGAACGCAAAAAGCAAAACAAATAATAGCAACCCTACAGGGAAAAGTGGGCAGGTTTGCGTTAATGCGCCAGGATGAATGTAAAAAATTTCCTGCCAAAAAAGAAATAGTGGAAGAAGCATCCAATATTTTAAAACGGCTCCAATACAGCAGTAAAGAAATAGACGATATGGTAAAAAAAGTTTTGCATGCGCGGCCGGAGATAGATAATACCGAAGACCTTTTAAATGAAATCTACCGCCAGCGTAAATAGAAACGAAAGTATTAAATAAAATCATGGAAAAACAAGAAAGTTTACCGCTTGATAAAAACAAAATAAAATCTATAGCTGAATCTTTGCTCTTTGTAAACGAAAAACCTATTGAGATAGACGAGTTAAGCGAAATACTAAGTGTCGGCAAAAAAGAGATAGAAGAAGCGCTTGAGGAATTGGTAAGTGATTACGCTGGCAAATCAAACGGCATTGCAATAGTAAAGGTAGCTGGCGGCTATCAAATGTGCTCTTCTCCGGAAAATGAGATGTGGATTAAAAAAATGTACCAGGAAAGAGGCAAACAAAAGCTCTCTGTTGCTTCGCTGGAAACATTGGCTATCATCTCCTACAAGCAGCCCATAACCAGAATGGAAATAGAATCCATACGCGGAGTAAACATTGACGGTGTAATGAAACACTTAACTGACCTTGGACTTATAAAAATTGAAGGCCGCAAGGAAGTTCCTGGCAGGCCGTTTCTTTATGTTACTACCCGTAAATTCCTGGAATATTTCGGCCTTAACACATTGAAAGATTTGCCTAACCTTGAAGAATTTATGATTTTAGCAGCAAAAGAGAAGATAGCGCAGCCGGGCTCCGGAACAGACAACAATGTTCAAGCTGCAGAAAACAAAACTATCCTGGAAGAAAAAAGTTTAGAAAAAGATAATATAGTTCCAAATATTTAATTTTAAAAGGAGGTACGGGAATGAAGTTCTATTTTACTTCTGAATCAGTTGCGGAAGGTCACCCGGATAAACTGTGCGACCAGATTTCTGACGGGGTGCTTGATGAAGTGCTTCGGCACGACCCTACAGGCAGAGTCGCATGCGAAACATTTGTCACTATGGGCCTTCTTATGGTAGGAGGAGAAATTACAACCACCGCTTATGTTGACATACATAAATTAGCCCGTGAAATTATAAAGCAGATAGGCTATGATGACCCGAAATACGGGTTTGATTATCATACCTGCGCTATCATAAATACAATCAACAGCCAATCTCCTGACATCGCGCAAGGAGTGGACGCCGGAGGAGCCGGCGATCAGGGTATGATGGTAGGCTACGCCTGCAGGGAAACAGAAGAACTCATGCCTCTTCCGATTATGCTGGCGCATAAGCTGGTTAAACGCATGGCTGATGTGCGCCACGAAAATATATTAAAATATCTCGGCCCTGATGGAAAATCTCAGGTAACTGTTGAATACCATGACGGACAGCCTAAAAGGGTTGATTCAGTGGTTCTTGCTTGCCAGCATACGGAAAGTATACTGGACCCAAAGAAAGATAAAAAAAGAATTACAGAAAAAGCGCGCCAGGAGATTATAGAAACTATCGCCAAGCCTATACTTAAAGGCTACATTGATAAAAATACAAAGTATTACATTAACGAAACCGGAAAATTTGTAATAGGCGGACCTCAATCAGACACCGGAATGACCGGCCGTAAAATTGTAGTTGATACTTATGGCGGAATGGTTGCTTCCGGCGGAGGGGCTTTTAGCGGAAAAGACCCTACAAAAGTTGACCGTTCAGCAGCCTACATGACAAGATACGTCGCAAAGAATGTCGTTGCGGCAGGAATTGCTGACAAGTGTTTAATCCACGTTGCTTACGTAATCGGAAAAGCCGAGCCGCTTTCTGTTTTTGTTGATACCTTCGGCACAGGAAAAATTTCAGATAGCGCAATCGTTAAGTTAATAACGGAAAACTTTGACTTAACACCAAAGGGCATGATTAAAACCCTGGATTTGTTAAGGCCTATTTACAGAAAAACAGCTTGTGGCGGCCACTTTGGCAGACAAGAACCTGAATTTAGCTGGGAACTTACGGATAAGGCAGCTATATTAAAAAAAGCAGCTGCCAAATTATAAATGAAGCCAATCCCGCACCTTTGAATATATCCTTTCAGAATAAGACAAAGGTGCAGGATTAATTCGCACTATCATTTTTTTCTGCTCCAGTATGGCTTGAAAAAATGATGTGCTCATTAAAAAGGAGCCTATGACTTACGATATTAAGGATATTAATTTGGCAAAGAAAGGCGCACTAAGGATTGAATGGGCAAGTAACGACATGCCTGTTCTAAAATTAATTAACGAAAGGTTTAAAAAAGAGCGGCCGCTTAAAGGGCTTAAAATTGCCTGCTGCCTGCATGTTACAACTGAGACAGCGCACCTGGTGCAAGTTTTAAAAAATGGCGGGGCAAACGTTTTCCTTTGCGCTTCCAATCCGCTATCTACGCAAGATGACGTAGCAGCATCTTTGGTTAAGAATTCGCAGATTCCGGTTTTCGCGATAAAAGGAGAGGACACTAAAACATACTACAGCCACTTAAAGGCAGTTTTAGACCCTAAACCTGACATAACAATGGATGACGGCGCTGATTTAGTCAGCACAATACACCAAAGAAAGCTTAACGAGCACAGCAACATACTTGCCGGCACCGAAGAAACAACTACCGGAGTTATAAGGCTGCGCGCATTAGCCAAAGAAGGTAAATTACGGTATCCGATTATCGCGGTTAACGATGCGATGACTAAACATCTTTTTGATAACAGATATGGAACAGGCCAATCCACCATGGATGGAATAATCCGCGCAACCAATAAGCTTATCGCCGGAACAAATTTTGTTGTTTGCGGCTATGGCTGGTGCGGAAAAGGCCTTTCAATGCGCGCGAAGGGACTTGGCGCTAAAGTAATAGTTGTTGAAGTTAACCCCTTACGGGCGCTTGAAGCAACCATGGATGGTTTTGAGGTTTTGCCCATACGCGAAGCTTCAAAGATAGGAGATATTTTTGTAACTGTAACCGGAGATATAAATGTTATCAGAAAAGAACATTTCCTTCTCATGAAGGACGCATCAATTGTCGCAAATACAGGGCATTTTAATGTTGAAATTGACATAAAATCTCTTGAAGCTCTAAGTAAATCCAAAAGGCTGATAAGGGATTTTGTAGATGAATATATCCTAAAGAATGGAAAAAGAATCTTTCTTCTTGGCGAAGGAAGATTGATAAATCTTGCCGCAGCGGAAGGCCACCCGGCACAGGTAATGGATATGTCTTTCGCCAACCAGGCGCTAAGCGCAGAATATGTCGCTAAAAACCATAAATGCATGGAGAAAGATGTCTTTAAAGTGCCGGATGATATTGACAGAAATATCGCTGCCCTCAAATTAAAGGCGATGGGCATCACGATAGACAAGCTGACAAAGGAACAGGAAAAATATCTTGCAAGCTGGGAAGTAGGGACTTAAAATCGGTTGTAGTTGCGTAGTCATTACTATCGCACGTACACGCCTCAGGTAACACGTCAAAGGAATTAAGAATAAAAAAAGACGTGATACATGGGACGTGTGGCGCGATACGCAACTTATGCAACTCGCGTAACCGTAACCAATAGACGAAAATATTAGGTGGAGTGATTTTATGAAACGTATAGGCATATTAACCAGAGATTGTGCAGGCATTAATGCTTGCATACGTGCCATAGTAAGAACTGCTGATTCTTACGGCATAGAGACAGTCGGCATATTCAAGGGTTACGAGGGCCTGATAAACGGAGAAACAAAAATTTTTGACAGGCGGGCTGTTTCCGGAATAATAAATACCGGAGGAACAATTTTAAAAACTGCCCGTTCAAAACGTTTTATGACAGAGGAAGGCCAGCTTAAGGCTCTTCAGACGATAAAAAATAACAATTTGGATGGACTTATAGTCGTAGGCGGCAATGGTTCTTTAACTGCTGCTCATCTTTTAGCAACAAAATATGGGGTAAAAGTCATAGGAGTGCCTGCAACAATTGATAACGACGTAAATGGCGTTGACCTTTCAGTCGGCGCAGATACCGCCGTTAACGTTGCCTTAGATGCCCTTGATAAAATACGCGATACGGCAGATTCTCTTGAAAGAATATTTGTTGTTGAAGTTATGGGCAGAGACTGTGGTTACATTGCCCTTAGGGTTGCTCTTTCCGGAGGATGCGAAGAAGTCTTAGTTCCGGAACGCGATTTTGATATTGAAGAAATCTGCGAAGCAATAACCGAAGGTAATATCAGGGGTAAATTAAGCTGGATAATTATTGTAGCTGAAGGAAAAGCCCATGCAAGCGATATAGCGTCAAAAATCACAGAGATAACTGAACTTGAAACGCGCATAGTTGTTTTAGGACATATTCAGCGTGGAGGCAGACCCACTGCGCTAGACAGGACCCTTGCAGCAAGATATGGAAACGTAGCCGTAGAAATGCTTAAGGATGGCGAAACCGACAGATGCGTAGCGCTTAGAAATATGGAACTTATATCGCTGCCGCTTGAGGAGGCGATAAAGCCAAAAGATATAGAAGTTGAAACTTTTTATAGACTTATTAAAACTCTTACTTAGAAAATAAAACCTTAAAGGAGGCGAAATGATTTACCAAAACGAATCTCAGCTTTTTGACGGGAAAACGCTCATTGAGAAAGATGGAAAAATTGAAATAAAAAATCCTGATTTTTTCCGGAAAAAAATAGTTGATGACTTAATTGACACAATAGTACTCTCTGATTCGAACCACATGAAACGATTGTGTTACTTTGTTGCATATAATGCTGGTTTGGCTCTTGGAGTAATTCCGTCATCCATACAAGGCTTATATGAAGCAAGAGGGAAAGGCCTATTCAGCGGCTTTACCGTGCCGGCGATGAACATAAGAACGCTTACTTATGATTTAGCGCGAGCAGTATACCGCGCAGCAAATAAAATAAATGCCGGTGCATTTATTTTTGAAATTGCAAAAAGCGAAATCGGCTACACCGATCAAAGGCCCCTGGAATACTCCTCAGTCCTGATACTTGCTGCAATCAAGGAGGATTATAAAGGGCCTATCTTTATCCAGGGAGACCACTTCCAGGTTAAGGCAAAAAATTATCTGCAGGACAAAAACAAAGAACTTAACCCTCTTAAAGAATTAATAAAAGAAGCAGTTGACTGCTCTTTCTACAATATTGACATAGACACGTCAACCCTTGTTGATTTATCAAAACAAAACCTTGATGAACAGCAAAAATTGAACTATGAGGTTTGCGCGGAACTCACAAAACACATTCGTAATCTTCAGCCGGAAAAGATTGAAATTTCCATAGGCGGTGAAATTGGAGAAGTAGGCGGAAAGAACTCTACGCCGGATGAACTACACGCATATCTTAAAGGTTACCGTAATGCGATTAAAAACTTAAAAGGAATTTCCAAGATAAGCATACAAACAGGCACTTCCCACGGAGGAGTAGTGCTTCCTGATGGCTCAATTGCGAAAGTAAGCATAGATTTTGATACGCTTAAAAAGCTTTCGGAAATTGCCAGAAAGGATTATGGCATGGCCGGAGCAGTGCAGCACGGTGCTTCCACATTACCCAACGAAGCATTTCACACTTTCCCTGAAGTAGGCTGCGCAGAAATACATCTGGCAACGCAATTCCAAAATATTGTTTATGATTATCTTCCGTTGCCTCTTAAAGAAAAAATTTACGGCTGGCTGCACACAAATTACGCAGCAGAGAAGAAGCCCGACATAACCAACGACCAATTCATCTATAAGACACGTAAGAATGCACTGGGGCCGTTTAAGAAAGAAATACATTCCCTGCCCAAAGAATGGCGGGAAAAAATATCAAGCATACTGGAAGAAGAATTTTCTTTTCTCTTTGATAAACTTAGCATAAAAAACACAAAAAATTTCGTAAATGAATACGTAAAACAGGTTATGGTAGAAAAGAAAAAAGAAGATTTTCTTAAAGACGAAAAAGACCTTGGCGAGCTTGAAGGGGCAGACTAATAGATAGAAGCGGATATCCGCGGATTTTCCGCCCGAGGCGGACCCGCCTATAAAAAAATATAGGTGGCGGGAAACGCGGATAAACGCAAGCGACTCGTTTGTGTAAATCCGCGTCAATATCCGCGGTAATCCACTTCTATAACAAAGGAGGGGTAATGCGCTCTAGTAAAATAAAAAACGGGATTGAAAGGCTTCCCAACCGCGCCCTTTTGTATGGTACAGGGCTTTCTTCTTCGCATATGGATAGGCCTTTCATTGGCATTGCTTCTTCCTTTACCGATCTTATTCCTGGACATACCAATATGCGCATTTTAGAGCGCTACATAGAAAGAGGAATTGAAAACAAAGGGGGCACGCCTTTTATTTTTGGTGTTCCTGGCATTTGCGACGGCATTGCCATGGGGCATTCCGGAATGAAATATTCCCTTCCTTCGCGAGAACTTATCGCGGACATTATTGAAACAATTGCGTCTGCCAACAGCTTGGACGGATTGGTTCTTCTTACCAATTGTGATAAAATCACCCCGGGAATGATTATGGGTGCCTTACGCGTAAACATTCCTACAATTGTAGTAACAGCAGGGCCAATGTTAGGCGGGCACTTTGGAAAAAAACGCCTTGCTCTTGTGCGCGATACATTTGAAGCTGTAGGCCGAGCTAAAGCAGGGACTATAGGCAAAGAAGAATTAAGAGCAATAGAATGCGAAGCATGCCCATCATGTGGTTCCTGCCAGGGGTTGTATACGGCAAACACTATGGCATGCCTTACCGAGGCAATGGGGCTTTCCTTGCCCTATTGTGGCACAACTCCAGCAGTATTAAGCAGAAAGACAAGAATTGCCTACGAAAGCGGCCAAGGAATAGTTGGCTTAATTAAAAAACAGCTAAAACCAAAAGATATCATAACGAAAGAATCTTTAGAGAATGCCATTATTGTTGATATGGCTTTAGGCGGCTCAAGCAATACAGTTTTACATCTTATGGCTATAGCTGCCGAGGCAAACGTAGGCCTTAACCTTAAAGACTTTGACAGAATAAGCAAGTTTATACCCAACATTGCAAAACTTGAGCCGGCAGGGGAATACTATATGGAAGATTTTGATAATGCCGGAGGAATTCCCGCTGTCTTAAAAAGATTCCAAAAACAAATAAACAATACGTCCACGGTGTGCGGCAAAAAAACTCACGAAATAGCCAAATCAGCTGTCATCTACGATAACGATATTATACGCCCGCTGGATAATGCCTACCGTCGTGAAGGCGGAATAGCTGTTCTTTATGGAAACCTTGCGCCTGAGGGCGCAATCGTTAAACAGGCTGCCGTTGAGCCCGATATGTTTGAATTCAAAGGCACAGCCAAGGTTTACAACTCAGAAGAAGAGGCCATGGAAAGTATATTAAACGGCAAAATAAAGAAAGGTAACGTCGTTGTCATAAGATATGAAGGCCCAAGCGGAGGCCCGGGAATGAGAGAAATGCTCTCGCCAACATCCGCGCTTGTTGGCATGGGCTTGCATAAAAGTGTTGCCCTCATAACTGACGGAAGATTTTCAGGAGGAACCCGCGGGCCCTGCATCGGCCATGTTTCGCCTGAAGCGGCGCTTGGAGGTTTAATCGCGTATATCAAAGACGGTGATACAATACACATCAATATCGCAAAAAGACAACTAAACCTGCTGCTAAGTAATGTGGAAATTGAAAAAAGAAAGAAACAAATAAAAATCTTGCCTGCAAAGGTAAAATCCGGTTATCTATATAGATATTCAAAGATTGTCACGTCTGCGTCAACCGGGGCTGTATTTAAAGAATAAATAGCCTATTTGTGCGGTAATTTAAAATATATTGTAAAATAACCGGAATATCGTTGACAAGTGGGTAAGGGTTTGTTATCATTGCTATAATTACTTTAAAATGAAAATAGTCAAAATTATAAACTCAGCTACCAGAGGCATCAGTAATCTTCTTGGTGCTTTTTCAAACGATATCGGCATTGACTTAGGCACAGCCACAACCCTTGTCTATTTACGCGGAGAAGGAATCGTGCTTTGTGAGCCATCAGTTGTTGCAATATATAAAAATAGCGGAGCAGTACTTGCTGTGGGCGAAGAAGCAAAACGGATGCTTGGCAAAACGCCCGGGAGCATTTCCGCAATACGGCCCATGAAAGACGGGGTTATCGCCGATTTTGACGTAACCGAAGAAATGCTTCGTTATTTTATAAACAAAGTTAACCCGCCAAATATTTTCAGCAGTTTCAGAAGACCAAGAATAGTAATAGCAGTGCCTTCCGGAATAACAGAAGTTGAAAAACGTGCTGTAAAAGATTCCGCTCTAAAAGCCGGCGCAAGAGAAGTTATTCCCGTTGAGCAGTCTCTTGCAGCAGCAATAGGCGTGGGGCTGCCGATAACAGAACCCCAAGGCAGCATGATTATTGATATCGGCGGAGGGACAACGGAAATAGCTGTAATTTCATTAGGCGGCGCAGTTTATGCACGTTCAGTTAGGGTTGGCGGAGACGAAATGGATGATGCCATAATAGAACACATGAAAAAAGTATATAATCTTATGATAGGTGAACGCACTGCCGAGGAAATAAAAATAAAAATTGGCTCTGCCTGGCCACTGGAAGAAGAGCTTACTATGGAAGTGCGCGGCCGCGACTTAATCACAGGCCTTCCAAAGTTTATCAGGATAAATTCTGAAGAAGTGCGTGAGGCCCTGCAGATTCCCCTAAAAGAAATAATAGAAGCGACAAAAGTAACGCTTGAACGCACCCCGCCGGAGCTTGCAGCTGATTTAATTGAAAAAGGAATTGTGCTTTGCGGCGGAGGCTCGCTCTTAAGGGGCTTGGATAAACTGGTTTCTGAACAGACCGGCCTAGCTTGTTTTGTCGCAGATGACCCTTTAACGTCAGTTGCCCTAGGAACAGGTAAAATACTTGAAGACCCCAGGTTTTTAAAGAAAATTTCTCTTGTATCCACCTTCTAAAATCACATCTAAATACATAGCGCTTTTTTTGCTGTTCGCGTTACTTCTGGTATTGCCTTTTAGAAGTTTTATCGCGAATCTTTTGATGTCGTTTTCCAGCCAGCGCCTTATACTAACTCAGAATTCTTCAAAAACAATAGAAGAATTGAGAAAGAAAAACCTTATTCTTCTATCCGCTCTTAGAAAAAATCAAACTCTCACTGAAGAAAACGAAAAATTAAGAAAAGCTCTGGCTTTTAAGGAAGATAAAAAAGTAGAAATGGTAGGGGCGGAAATTGCATCCTTTGACCCTTCGGTCTGGCGAAGATTAGTAATAATAAATGCCGGCAAAGATAAGGGCTTAGGAGAAGGGATGTTCGCCGTAGACAGCGAAGGTTTTTTGATAGGCAGGCTGGTTGACGTTAAAAATAGTTTCTCGCGCCTTATGCTGGTTGACGACCCGGAATTCAACCTTCCTGTATATATAGGAAACGATGCTCTGGGGCTTCTTTCAGGCGGGGTTGATTTCGTAAAAATACAATACATAGACATAAGCGATAATGTTAAGCTTAACGACATAGTATGGTTTAAAATACCTCTCATTTCTTACCCTATATACGTAGGCCGCGTTAGAAAGATTAACGAAAATAAAAATGGGTTGTTTTTAGACGTTGACGTGCGGCTCTTCAGCCAAAACCCTCTTTTAAAGAAAATTTTCATAATAAAATGATTGAAAAAAACCTGAAAGCGCTGGTTGCATTGCTTATTTTTTTTCTTCTGGATACATTAAGACCATTCGCTTATTCTCTTATTACTGAATTCACTTTTCTGGGAATTGTCTTGATTTGCCTGAATTACCCTTTTAAAACTTCGCTATTTTTTGCTATTAGTTTTGGCTTCGCTCAAGATGCAATTTGCATGGATAAAACAAGTTTTAATTTGCTTGAGTATAGCGCAATTGCCGTGTTCATTCACTATTGCCTGCGTAATTTTCATGGAAAAGCAGTAAAAAGTTTTATTTTCTTCGGTGTTCTAATTGTTCATATTATAATAAATAATTTTCACATAAATACAGCCGCCTATTTATTCTCTTTGTTATTTTTCATACATTCATCAATTATTTTTGTACTTGTAAACCACTTATTTACAAAATGGCTCTATAGTGGGCTAAAAGGCAACGATGTCATCTAGCAAAGATAATTTCATAATTTCACTTAAACGCATTTACGTTACAGCCTTTCTGGTATTGTGCGTATCTTTGCTTTATTATCAAATAATAAAAGGAAATTATTATCTTATCCGCGCGAAAAATAACTACGTAAGAGTAATACCTGAGCGTTCAATCCGCGGAAAAATTTTTGACAGAAACGGAGTAACGCTCGCGTACGATAAACCATCCTTTAATATTGCAGTAATCCCATACCAGATAAAAAACAAAAAAAATGCGCTTCTTGATGAGCTCGCTAAATTTTGCAATTTAAAAGTAAAATCCCTGAATAGAAATTATAACCGCAAGTTTCAGAATTTTTTTACGCCGGTAGATATAATTGCGGATATAGATAAAAAAGAGGCTTTTCGGATAGAGGAAAAATTTGGAGATGAAGTGCTTATTGACCCTCAACCGCAAAGATATTATGCTTACCCGCAGGAAACAGCACATTTGCTTGGCTATGTAAAAGAAGCAGCCAGCTTTTACGAACGCCTTAAAAAATACGGCTATTCGCCCAATGAACGCATAGGCATATCCGGTATAGAACAATATTACGATGACTATTTACGCGGAGTTGACGGCGGAGACCTTATTGAAGTTAATTCAAGCGGCAGAATAATCGGCTTTTTGGGAAAATTGAATTCTGTCCGGGGCAAAGACATATCTTTGACTATTGATTCTAGAATGCAGCGAGCCGCCTATGAATCAATTGATGGAAAAAAAGGCGCTCTTATATTTATGGATTCAAAAAACGGAGAAATTTTTTCATTAGTTTCTTACCCTTCCTTTGACCCCAACAGTTTTGTTAAAGGAAAAGACGAAGTCACTAATTTCCTTAACGATAAAAATAAACCCATGCAAAACCGGGCGATACAATCAACGTTTCCGCTAGGCTCAACCTTTAAACCTATAGTTGCAGCCGCAGCCTTACAGGAAAACAAGCTTAAACCATCAACAACATTTATATGCAATGGTAAATTAAATATAGGAAAAGCTGAATTTGAATGTGAAAATGTCCATAATGACGAGAATCTCTATGAAGCTCTCGTACATTCATGTAATGTATATTTCTACAATGTCGGTATACTGCTTGGCAGGCAGATTATGGCAAGCTACGCAGAAAAATTTGGATTAAATTCTATCTCCGGGATAGACATTCCATATGAAAAAAAAGGAACCATACCGGTATCCAGCATAAAACTTAGAAGCCGGTGGTATTTAGGAGATACTTTGAACTTATCAATAGGCCAGGGCTATACTGAATGTTCTCCCCTAGAAATTATGCTGGCCATTAACGCTTTCGCAAATGATGGTTTTCTGGTTAAACCTCATTTAATTAAAACAATAGATAATATTGAAATTGCTGAGCCAAAAAGCAATAAGCTTGATATTTCTTCGCAAAACATCCTAATAGTTAAGAAGGCTCTTCTGGGGGTAGTTGAAAGCGACGAAGGGACTTCGCGGATGCTAAAACCTCTCAATCTTTCAATTGCCGGTAAAACCGGAACAGCCCAGACAAACGGAAGGCCTCATGGCTGGTTTGTAGGATTTTTCCCGGCAGATGAGCCGAGATATACCATATGCGTATTTCTTGAAAACGGCGGTTCAAGTTATGAAGCGCTAAAGGTAGCCTATTCTTTTCTTGAAAAAATTAAAGAACAACAGCTGTTATAAAATGTTTAACAATATTTTACGCTTAAAACCAGGGCTAAAACCGGCAAAAATAGTTATCATTTGCCTTATATTCCTTACAATTTTAAGTTTAAGCTCTATATACAGCAGCCTGCACCAGGCAGGAGAATTTTCCGAACAAGAAATATTCCACAAAGAAATTATGTGGGTTGTAATTTCGTGGGTAATTCTCATACTTTTTTCGTTTGTGAATTACCGGATATATTTTGATTTAGCATATGTACTATATGCAATAAATATTGTTTTATTGATTGCCGTAGATTTATTCGGCAGAAGCGCCTTGGGCGCCCAGCGCTGGTTAAATATAGGGGGATTTAACTTCCAACCTTCGGAATTATCTAAAATCATAACTATTTTTTTCCTGGCAAGAGTTTTCTCCTCCCAAACAGATAAGGGATTTTTTAAAGGGGCAATTCTGCCCTTTTCAATTCTTATGTTAAATGTTTTACTTATAGTCAAACAGCCCGATTTAGGCACCGCACTGGTTTTAGTTTTTCTGTTTTTTCTGATAGGCTTTGCCAGCGCCAACAAAAAACGGTATTTTATAGGCATGATAATCGCCGCGCTTATATTTTCCCCATTCGCCTTTAATCACCTTAAGGATTACCAGAAAAAAAGGCTGGTAGTATTTCTTAATCCAAACGCGGAGCCCCTTGGCGCAGGATATACAATAATACAATCAAAAATTGCAATAGGCTCAGGCAAGCTTCTAGGTAAAGGTTTTCTCTCGGGAACGCAAAACCAGTTTAATTTTTTACCGGAGCGCCACACTGATTTCATATTCACGGTAATTGCCGAAGAGTGGGGTTTTTTAGGCGCGATGGTACTCCTTATGATTTATATATTCATAATCAATAACATACTTCTTGTTGCAAGATACCAGAAAGACAATTTTGCCCAATTGATTCTAATCGGAATGGCCTGTTTGTTTTTTATTCATATTTTCATAAATATAGGCATGACGCTTGGAATTTTACCTGTTGTAGGAATACCTTTATTGTTTATAAGCTACGGCGGCACGCATCTTCTCGTAAGCTTTATGCTGCTTGGGATTTTTCTTAATATCTACCGGCAATAATTTTTTTGAAACGGATATCACGGATAATTACGCTTGTATCCGTACCTAAACAAAAATGATTGATTTCAGCTCAATCCAAAAACCTCAACGCTACATCGGCAACGAATGGAATGTAGTTAAAAAATCCCACCAGGGAAAAATTCCTATCTGCATATCTTATCCCGATTTATACGAAATAGGAATGAGCAATCTTGGCCTACGCATAATTTACGGCATGTTTAATGAATTTGAAGATGTTGTTTGCGAAAGAGTCTTTCTTCCGGGCGAAGATCTTTCTATAAAGCTGGCTGACAATCGCATTAAATTATTCTCCCTTGAAACAAAAACAGCCTTAAATGAGTTTGAAGCTGTAGGGTTTAACCTGTCCTGCGAGCTTAATTTCATAAACTTTTTAAAAATATTGCAGCTTGGAGGATTAGCTCTAAAAGCGAAGGAAAGGATTGAAACAATCGTTTTTGCGGGCGGCATTGCCAATCCCGAACCAGTTGCTGACTTTGTAGATCTTTTTTATTTGGGGGAATTTGAAGAAGGAATTGGTCAATTTGTAGAAGTATTTAGAAAATACAAAGACAAAAAAGCACGGCTAGAAGCTCTTTCAGGGCTTGACGGTTTTTACGTTCCACAATTTTACAACGCAGCTATTTGTTCCAATAAATATAAATTTGATAAATTGTATAACTCAGCCCAATTCCCCTTAAAGCGAGTTTATGTAAAAGATTTGGACAAAAGTTACTATCCGCTTAACTGGCTCACCCCTCACACACAAATAATACATGACCGCGTGCCGATTGAAATTGCACGAGGCTGCCCGAATGCATGCGTTTTTTGCCAAGCGACAAAACTATACAAGCCTTACCGCGAGAAAAAAGTTTCAACGATCTGCAATATTGCTAAAAATATTTACAAAAACACCGGTTATGAAAATATTTCCCTGCTTAGCCTAAGCGCTTCTGATTATTCAAACATAGAAGAGTTATTGGATACTTTAATTTTGGAATTTAAGGATAAGCGCGTAGGCCTGTCACTGCCTTCCCTCAGGATAGATGATTCGCTCGGCGAGCTGTACCGCAAGCTTCTTTTTTTAAAAAAAACCTCTCTTACCGTTGCGCTTGAGGCGACCAGCGACAGCTTGCGGGCTAAATTAGGAAAAAAAATAGATGTTAATAAATTATTTGAAGCAGCGAAATTAATCAGGTCATTAAATTTAAGAACGATTAAATTATACCTTATGCTGGGTTTTCCAGAGGAAACAGACGAAGATTTACTTTCAATAGGCGCTTTTCTGGAAAAATTACAACACGATACAGGCCTCTCATTAAATGTAAGTATTAACATTTTTGTGCCAAAACCATTTTCGTTGTGGGAAGGGGTATGGATGTGCCCCGAGGAAATTTTGGAGAAGAAAATAAAACTTGTTTTAAGTTCATTACGCAGGAAACGTAACCTGAATATTTCCATATCCCAAATTAAAAAAAGTGTTTTGGAGGCAATATTGTCGCGCGCTGACAGAAATTTTTCCTCGGTAATCCTGAAAGTGTTTGAAAGCTGTGGCAATGTAACAAGTGAAAACTGGCCGGTATGGCTGGCTGCCATGAAGGAATGCGGCGTTGACTACAGAAATTATCTTAAAAGCGAAAACGACAATTATCCCTGGTCCTTTATTGAAGGCTCAAAAATATCCGGTTTAAAAAACTGCGAGGGTAGATAAGATGCAGATAGAAAAGTTTTCTGTAAGCTTAAAAATTGAAAAAGGCGGGGATATGATTTATTTCTCGCAACTAGATCTTATATTAATACTAACGCGTGCCCTAAGAAGAACAAGCCTGCCTTTATATTACACTCAAGGATTTAATCCCCGCGTTAAAATGAGTTTTGGCAGAGCTCTCAAGCTCGGGGTAGCCGGCCAGGAAGAGATAACTCTTTACTTTACAGAAAAAATAGCCCCTCAGGAATTGAAGGAGAAGCTACTGCCTCAAATGCCTCAAGGATTAAGAATCATTGAAGTTGTTTAAATTAAAGAAGGGATTACCTCACGAGGAAACGTATTTTGGCGTGTTTGCTGCCGAAAAACTCTTTCGTAAAATTTGCAGCAAGACGGTGATTGTAAGGTTTGCAGGAAAAGATATTTATGTAGGATTTACGCCAATATTCCGAAAAGTGACCGGTAATTGAGCTGGTTTCTATAAATTGCAAAAGCGAATAACCCTTTGTTTGAGGCTTTTCAAGCCCGAAATACGGTAATTGCACCTTGCCGTACTTTTTCATCTTAATAAGCTTGCAGAGTTTATTAGCATACTCTGTAAGCCGCTTTTTTGAGCTCATAACAGCTAAATCGCAGTCAGAAAGATCCATAACTAATTCATACCCAAATACTTTTTTTTCCATTTCCCTATGTTCCCTCCTTTTAAAATCATCTGCCAGTTGGCGATCTTCTAAAGCACAGGCGCTACTTGAATCACTTAAAAAAGTTGCAGTTAAATTTGTGCTTTGTTCGTTTTCTAAACATTTTTGTATGGCCATTTTTATTTTCTGTATGTTTTTCCGTCAGAGAAAAATTTTTTACTTAATTTTTTTATAACACATTTTCACTGGCATTGCAAGATTTTTTTTAAAATAATCCGGGAACTAGTCCGCCGGAGGCGGACGATTCTGGATTACCCCGCACCAAATTTATTCTGGTGCTGGGTAATTTCAGGTTTTCCTCAAACAGCTCTCCGGACGGAAAAAATTTTTGATTCCTGTTTCGCAAATTTCTGTCGGTAACCCCATAACATCCAGCAATTCAAGAAATGGATCGGGATTAAGCTCCTCAACATTAACCATAGTTTTGACGTCCCATTCGCCTTTTGCAATTAATATGGCTGCTGCAACCGGAGGCACTCCAGCGGTATAAGAAATTGCCTGCGACTCTACTTCTTTATAGCAGGCCTCATGATCGCAAATGTTATAAATAAAAATTTCTTTATTCTTGCCGTCTTTTTTTCCTTTGATAAGGTTTCCAATACAGGTTTTGCCGGTGTAATTGGGCGCGAGAGAGGAAGGGTCGGGAAGCAATGCCTTTAACACCTTCAGCGGAACGACCTCAACTCCTTCAGCAGTCTTGACAGGTTTTTCTGAAGTAA
>Ga0265297_10001057_pt1 | contig 68533 bp, 73 predicted proteins | sample Munlanlwell13791_FD_192502 | JGI IMG/M metagenome (GOLD analysis project Ga0265297, IMG submission 192502) | Leachate microbial communities from a municipal landfill in Southern Ontario, Canada - Leachate well 137-91 | ecosystem: Engineered > Solid waste > Landfill > Unclassified | place... | reverse complement strand
GTGTATTTAACCGTCCCACGTCCCACGTCCCACGTCCCACAAATATGGCTACGGGATTTGCCGGAAATCATAAATTTACCGGTTGCACACGGAGAAGGAAAGTTCTATGCAGAAAAAGGTATTTTGGATAAAATAGAGCGTTGCGGCCAGGTTGCTTTGCGCTATGTAAATTCAAGAGGGGAGCCCGCTAAATACCCCTTTAACCCGAACGGGTCATTGAATGGTATAGCCGGCATAACTGACGCGACAGGCAAAGTTTTAGGCCTTATGCCGCATCCGGAAAGGTTTATGTTTAAGCACCAGTGGTTTAACTGGAAAGAAAAAGAAATTTCTCCTTTCGGGCTTAAATTTTTCGAAAACGGCGTTAAATACTTTAAATAAATTATGGAAAGGATAAAAGAATATTGCGGATTGTTCGGGGTTTATAATAACAGTGAAGCAAGCCTGCTTACTTTTTTGGGTTTGTTTTCGCTTCAGCACCGCGGGGAAGAATCCTGCGGGATTATTTCTTTTGACGGAACTACCTTTAACACTCATCTGGGCATGGGGCTTGTAAGCGAAGTTTTTGATGCTGAGCAGATAGCGTGCCTTAAGGGCCATCAGGCCATAGGCCATGTGAGATATTCCACAACCGGTTCAAGCGCTTTAAGAAATGCGCAGCCGCTTTTCGTCGATTCATACAAACTTCCGCTGGCTCTCGCTCATAACGGAAACCTTATAAATTCGAAAGAACTGCGCGAGCGGCTTGAAAGCAAAGGCGCGATTTTCCAGACTACTTCCGATTCGGAATTAATCCTTCATCTTATTATGCGTTCCAAAGAAAAATCCACTGAAGGAAAAATCATCGAAGCTTTAAAAAAAATAAAAGGAGCATATTCGCTTGTGCTTATGACCAAAGACGAAGTAATGGGAATAAGGGACCCCATGGGTTTTCGGCCCCTTTGCATAGGCAAGAAAGAGGATTCTTTATTCATAGCTTCCGAGTCTTGCGCTTTGGATTTAATCGGAGCTCAGCGCGTCCGGGAGGTTGAACCCGGAGAAATTGTGATAATAAATAAAAACGGATTGCGTTCAGTAAAGTATGCAGAATCTAAGAAGAGATATGCATTCTGCGCTTTTGAGCATGTTTATTTTTCGCGGCCGGATTCCATGGTTTTTGGCGAAACCGTCCATCTGGTTCGTGAAAAACTTGGCAGGCAGCTTGCATGGGAGCACCCGGCTAAAGCTGATATCGTGATAGGAGTTCCCGACTCAGGGACTTCTGCCGCGCTTGGTTTTGCCAAGGAATCGGGGCTTTCTTTTGAGGTGGGCATAATCAGGAACCACTACATAGGCAGGACTTTTATCCAGCCCCAGCAGGAAAAAAGAGAATTCGGAGTAAAGCTCAAATTTAACATATTAAAAGAAGTAGTAAAGGGCAAGCGCATAGTTATCGTAGATGATTCGATAGTAAGAGGAACAACTTCAAGGATAAGGGTTAAGAGTTTTCGCGATATGGGGGCGAAAGAGGTGCATCTTAGGATATCCTGCCCGCCGCACAGGTTTGGCTGTTTCTACGGCATAGATTTTCCTGACCCGAAAAAATTAATAGCTAATGAAAAAACCATAAAAGAGATAGAAACGTATCTCGGCGTTGACAGCTTGGGTTACTTGAGCCTTGAAGGAATGCTTAAATGTTTTAAGCATCCGGCATCTTCCTACTGTAATGCTTGCTGGTCGGGGGATTATCCTGTAAAGCATTCTGCTTATACAGATAAATTTATTTTAGAGCGGGTTAAGAAATAATAACAATTTTTTAAACACAAAAGGCGACTGAATATGAGCGGAATTTTTGGGACTATTTCAGAGGAGAATTGCGTTAAGGATTTATTTTACGGCACAGACTATCATTCCCACATGGGAACAGAGTATGCCGGGCTCGCTGTCTTAAATGATACATTCATCAGGCAGATACACGGCATAAATCAATCGCAATTTAAATCGAAGTTTTTCGATGACTATCATAGAATTTCTGCGAAGTCAGGCATAGGCGTAATCAGCGATTCGGATGAGCAGCCCATTTATCTTAATTCTAAATTCGGTAAATTCTGCATTGTTACGGTCGGATTAATCGAAAATAAAGATAAGTTATTGGCATCCCTCCTCGAAAAAGGGGTATCTTTCAGTGAAATGAAAAACGGCGGAGTAAATATTACTGAGCTTATGGCGAAAATCATTACCCAGGGTAAAAACCTGGTTGACGGCATAGAAAAAATGTTTTCCACCATAGACGGTTCTTGCTCGCTTTTATTGTTAACCGAAGAAGGAATTTATGCCGCGCGCGACCGGTTCGGCTATACGCCCCTTGTAATCGGCAAAAAACCCGGAGCTTTTGCCGTTACTTCGGAAACTACCGCTTTTTTAAATTTAGATTTTGATGTAGAAAAATATCTGGCACCCGGAGAAATCGTTCTTATGACTAAAGATGGTTTGGTTGAGAAAAAACCAGGGACAAAAAACAGTAAGATATGCACATTTCTATGGATATATACCGGGTTTCCAGCTTCATGCTATGAAGGAATTAACGCAGAAGTAGTGCGTGAGCGCTGCGGAAGAGCATTGGCAAAACACGATAAAGATATTGAAGCTGATATAGTTTCCGGAGTCCCTGATTCCGGAGTTGCGCATGCTTTAGGTTATGCTATCGAATCGAAAATTCCTTATAAGCGGCCGCTGGTTAAATATACACCCGGTTACGGCAGAAGCTATACGCCTCCTTCCCAGGAAACGCGGGATTTAATCGCCAAGATGAAACTTATTCCGATTGAGGAAATAATAAGGAATAACCGTATTGTTGTATGCGAAGATTCAATTGTCCGCGGCACGCAGCTTAAAAATTTTACCATAAATAAACTTTGGGACGCAGGGGCAAAAGAGGTGCATGTCCGGCCTGCTTGCCCGCCTTTGATGTTCCCGTGCAAATTCTGTCTTTCTACGCGAAGCATTCATGAGCTTGCTGCGCGAAAAGCAATCAAGGCGCTGGAAGGCCATGACCTTGAGGATATTTCCGAATATATAGATGAGGGCTCGGAAAAATATCGTAAAATGGTTGAATGGATAGCAAGAGACCTTGAAGTAACTACTCTTCGATTCCAGACGATTAAAGACATGGTTGAAGCCGTAGGGCTCCCTCAGGAAAAACTTTGCCTTTATTGCTGGACTGGAAAAGTTTAAATTCCTATGAAACAAAATACATACAAGACCTCCGGAGTCGATATCGCCAAAGCCGATGAGTTTGTCGGCGGCATAAAGAGTTTTTTATCTTCAAGCCCGCTTAGCAAAATTGCCGCATTCGGCTGCCCGTTCGATTTATCGCCTTTTATAAAAAAATATAAAAATCCTATCCTTGTTTCTTCAACCGACGGCGTAGGCACAAAATTAAAAATTGCGCAGAAGCTTAACATTCACGATGGTGTAGGCATAGACCTTGTAGGGATGAATGTGAATGATGTTATCTGCCTTGGCGCAAAACCTTTGTTTTTCTTGGACTATATCGCCTGTGGCCGCGTTAAGCCCGCAGTTTTAAAGAACGTAGTAAAAGGAATCCATATCGGCCTTAACCAGTCAGGCTGCCAGCTTATCGGCGGTGAAACTGCTGAAATGCCCGGTATGTATGATGAAGATGAATATGATTTAGCCGGATTTTGCGTAGGTATAGTCGATAAAAACAAAATGATTAATGGAAACAATATAAAGGAAGGGGATTTAATTGTGGGCCTTGCCTCAAGCGGGCTGCATTCTAACGGATTTTCGCTCGCGAGAAAAGTTTTAGGAGATAAAGGGATTTACAAACACGCAAAAGAATTACTGGCGCCGACCCGTATATACGTTAAGCCGGTTTTAGACGCATTAAACTTAACCCATCACTCGAAAGATGCCATAAAAGCAATTGCCCATATTACCGGCGGAGCATTTTATAAAAAAGCCGTGAAGGTTTTGCCGGAAAAGCTCGGTATGATTATCCGGAAAAACGCCTGGAAGCCGCCTGAAATATTTCGTATCATACAGGATAAAGGCAATGTGCCTTCGCGTGAGATGTATACGGTTTTTAATATGGGCATAGGAATGATATTTATAATAGGCAGAAAAAACTTAAACGTCATATTAAAACAGCTTGCTAAAACAAAAGTCAAATCATTTCTGATAGGTGAAATTGTAAAAAGTAACAATAGGGTAAATTTAGTTTAATAAGCCTGCTTGAGGCAGACAGGAGGTGCGAAATGGCGGTTTTAAAGTTGCTTATCATAGCTTTTATTGTGATATTCTTTTTGGGCATAAGGATTGTAAGGCCTACACATCGCGGCCTTATCGAACGCCTTGGTAAATACAGCCGTTTTGCCATGCCGGGATTTAACTGGATTATACCGATAATCGAACATATCTATATAGTTAACGTAACCGAGCAGATGGTCGACGCAGAACCGCAGGAAATAATTACAAACGATAATTTAAACGCGCGGGTTGACGCGCAGGTATATTTTAAGGTTAAAGCTGACGAAGAAAGCGTCAAGAGCTCCCAGTATAATGTCAATAATTATCAATGGCAGATAGTTAATCTTGCGCGCACTACCCTTAGAAACATAATCGGAACGCTAACGTTAAAATCAGCCAACAGCGAAAGGGGAAAAATAAATGCAGAGTTGCACAAAACTCTCTGCGAGGAAACAAAAAGCTGGGGCCTTGAAATTGTAAGGACAGAGTTAAAAGAAATAGACCCGCCAAAAGACGTTCAGGAAACAATGAACAAAGTTGTTAAGGCCGAGAATGAAAAGATTTCAGCGGTTGATTTTGCAACAGCCACGGAAACTGCTGCTGACGGACAAAAAAGAGCTGAGATTAAAAAAGCAGAAGGTGTTAAACAGGCAAAGATATTACAGGCCGAAGGAGAGGCTGAGGCGATAAGGCTTGTTAACGACGCTGCTGATAAATATTTCGTCGGCAACGCGCAAATTTTGCGCAGGCTTGAAATGGTAGAAAAAGCGCTTACAAACAATGCGAAAATCGTGGTTCCGGCAAATACCGAACTGGTCAATGTCATAGGCGAAATGGCGGGCGTGCTTCCCTTGGAGAAAAAAGGCAAAGAGGCAAAATAAGCAACCTCAAAACCAGAACCGGTTATCAAATAAATACTGATTAGGTTATGAAAGTATTAGTTGTTGGCTCCGGCGGCAGGGAACACGCGCTTATCTGGAAGATTGCCCAGTCCAGGCTCGTAGATAAGATTTTTTGCACGCCGGGTAACGGCGGTATTTCCGAAATTGCAGAGTGCCTTGAAATAAAAACTATCGAAACAGCGCGTATTTTAAGTTTTGCCAGAAAAGAGAAAATAGACATAACGGTTGTCGGTCCTGAAGCGCCTCTTGTTTTGGGGATAGTAGACGATTTTACAAATTACGGATTAAAAATATTCGGGCCGACGGCATCCTGCGCGCGGCTTGAGGAAAGCAAGGTTTTTGCCAAAACCTTTATGGCAAATCACGGCATTCCTACTGCCGCGTTTAAAGTTTTCGACAGCCCGCAACCCGCAAAAGAATACATAGAAAAAATAGGAGCGCCCTGTGTTATAAAGGCAGACGGCCTTGCCGCAGGAAAAGGCGTAATTGTTGCTAAAACAGTTGAAGAGGCGAAACAGGCAGTTGCCTCGATGATGGAGAAAAAGGTATTCGGCGATGCAGGAAACAAAATCATCATAGAAGAATGCCTGGAAGGCCAGGAAGCTTCAATTCTTATTTTTACCGACTCGAAGGAAGTCGTCCCGTTGGCTTCGAGCCAGGACCATAAAAGGCTGTTAAACAGTGACCTCGGGCCGAATACGGGCGGCATGGGGGCTTATTCGCCCGCGCCTGTTGTAACTGAAGCAGTGTTTAAAGAAATTTCAGAAAATATAATAGAAAAAACCATCAAAGGTTTGAATAAAGAAGGACTGGAATACCGGGGCGTTTTATATGCCGGTATTATGCTTACAAAAGCCGGCCCCAGAGTTTTAGAATTTAATGTGCGGTTTGGCGATCCTGAAACGCAGGCAATAATCCCGCGCCTTAAATCAGATTTGCTGGAAGGAATTCTTGCCACAAGCGGCGGCACTTTAAGCAAATTTTCGAAATCAGGCGGATTTAAATGGGATGACCGCGCTTGCGTTTCGGTTGTGTGCGCTTCAGGCGGGTATCCAGGCGAATTTGCGAAAGATAAACCGATATTCGGGCTTGAAGAAGCGAAAGCTATGAAAGATGTAATAGTGTTTCACGCAGGGACAAAGCGCCTGCCGCAAAGCAGCAAAAGCGCATCCAGTTTTGTGACTTCCGGAGGCAGAGTATTGGGTGTTACTGCTTTGGGTGGTACCATCAAAGAAGCAATCGGCAAAGCTTATCAGGCAGTTGGGAAAATAAGCTTTGAGGGAATGCAATATCGCAGCGATATAGGAAATAAAGCGTTGTAATTTTTCTCGCAAAAGGTAAAATAAAAAATACGCTTAAAATATGGAAATAAAAGCCGGCAAAATCACGGTAATTACTATAAGTGCATTATTTTTTTCGATATTTTTTGCCCCGTGTTTTGCGGATACCATTGTATTAAATAATGGGAAAAAAATCGACGGGCTGATAATAGAAAAATCAGACAGTTTTATAAAGTTAGATGTCGAAGGGGTCGAGCTTAAATTCTATAATAAGGATATTAAGGAAATAATACCGAGAAAAGAAAGCCTTGCTATTTCAAGTGAAAAATATGCCGAGCTTGAGAAAAACTCCCTTTTAGGCAAGGTGCTTGAGCTTTCTAACGTAAAGAAACAGGTTGAAAATATACCTGCGCATGTTGCTGAGGAATATTCGCAGTATAAAGAGCGTATACCGGCTGAGATATATGAGGAAGGCAGCCAAATAATGGCTGAAGCGTACAGCTCAAGCGATATTTATTCCTCAATACTGGATTATTTTAACGCTAATTTTAGAAGGGACTACCTTATAAAAATCAAAGAATTTATGAGTTCGCCGCTTAGCGAAAAAATTATCAATCTTGAAAATGAAGCTTCTACTTCAAAAGGTTTGGAAGGAATGAGGGAATACGCTGATACTCTTCGCAAAATTCCTCCGTCGGAAGAGCGCACAGTACTTATAAAGAAATTAGATGAAGCAGTAGGCGCAACCAATATGCAGATTGAAACGGTTGTCAGCCTGTATAAAGGAATAAATCTTGCTATCGACCCTATTGCGGTAGCTGACAAACGGTTGACGCCGGGAGAGCTCGATATGGTTACTACTCAAATGCGAAAAGAATTAAAAAATATTCTAAAAAACGTAATATCCGTGTCTTTTCTTTATGCCTACCAGTCTTTATCCGATGATGAACTTAAAGAATACGTCAGCTTCTGGTCTTCTGACGCAGGAAAATGGTTTAATCGGGTTTCAAATGAAGCTTTTATTTCTGCTATGGATAAAGCAGGCGGGAGGGCAGCTGTTAAATTTGCCAAGTTAGCCAAAGAAACGGAACGTTTTGATGCCGACAGCGATTCTAATTTTTATAAAAAGGGGGGAGAATGGATAAGAAAATAGCTATAATACTTGGCAGTAAAAGCGACCTGGAAGAACTTAAAGCGGGATTCAGCCTTTTAAAGGAATTTTCTATTGGCTACAGGCTGGAGGTGGTTTCCGCTCATCGCAACCCCGAGAAGTTAAGAAAGCTGTGTTTAGAGCTTGAAAAAACAGGCACAGAAGTAGTTATAGCCTGCGCAGGCCTTGCTGCCGCTTTACCCGGCTTTATTGCATCTTACGTAAACATTCCAGTCGTAGGTGTTGCGCTTAAGGGCGGCCTTCTGGACGGTTTGGATGCGCTTATGTCCATAGTAAGTACCCCGCGCGGCTTAGGCCTTGCTTCGAGCGGAGTTGGCAAGTCCGCCTTTGTAAATTCCATAATTTTTGCGCTTACAATCATTGCGCTAAAAGATAAAAAGTATTTGGCCAAAGTTAAAGCGGTAAAAGAAAAATTCAGATAAAACAAAAGGATTTAAAGTGAAAAGAGTTAACATCGATAACGCTAACGTAGATAGTTTGATAATAGATGAGGCAGTGAGCGTGATTTTAAAGGGCGGCATTGTTGCTATACCTACCGAAACAGTATACGGCCTTGCCATAGACCCCTCCAAAGAAGAAACTTTAAAAAGGCTTTATGAGATAAAACAGCGGTCGAATGATTTACCTTTGAGTTTTGCTTTGGCAAGCAAAGAAAGCGCTTTAAACGAGTATTTTTCGATTCTGCCTCCTTTCGGATACAGATTACTTGAAAAATTCTGGCCTGGCCCACTCACGATTATTTATTTTGATAAGGCAGAAAATAAAATAGGGGTAAGAGTCCCGTCAGATGCCGTAGCAAACAGGATACTTACGAAGCTTAACAAAGCGGTATTTTTAACATCAGCTAATTTAAGCGGCAGCAAAGACGCGGTTTCCGGGCTTGAGGTAGAAAATATTTTTGACGGAAAACTGGATTTAATTGTTGATTCGGGAAATACCCTCTACGCTAAACCTTCAACCATTATAGACTTGACTCTTAATCCTTTTAAAGTCGTAAGAAGCGGGGTAATCTCGGAACAGGAGATAGTTGACGTATTTATAAGAAAAAGAATACTTTTTGTATGCACCGGAAATTCCTGCAGGTCTCCAATGGCGCAGTTTCTTCTTGAAAAATATCTTGACGAAACAAAACCATATTTACACGGCCGGCACGATATTATCTCAAGAGGCGTGGCTACTTTAAACGGTATGCCTGCCTCAACGCATACCGCCGATATTCTAAAAGAGAAAGAAAGCCTTGATATAAGCGGATTTTCTTCCAGAAGAATTGACCGGCAGGTTATTTTATCTTCCGACCTTATATTTACCATGGAAGATGCTCATACAGATTACATATTGAAGTTTGAGCCTACGGCCGAAGGAAGGGTGTTTGCGCTTAAAAAGTTTCTTCCGGCAGGTTTAGAAAAAGATATACCTGACCCTATAGGAAGGGATATTTCTGTCTATGAAGAAGTGTATTCTCTTATTAAAAAAGCAATAATAGAACTTACGGGGTGGTTATGAAAATAGCTGTAGCTTGCGATCATCGGGGATTTAAACTTAAAGATTTTTTGGCAGATATTCTGAAAGAAAAAGGGCACGAAGTCGTTGATTTCGGAACGCATTCATCGGATTCCTGCGATTATCCGGATTACACTTACCCGGCTTGTGTTGCCGTCAAAAGCAAAAAATGTGAGCGCGCCATTTTAATATGTTATTCAGGAATAGGAAGCGCTATAGTGGCAAATAAAGTAAGAGGCGTGCGCGCAGCGCTTGTATCCAATGTTAAAAGTGCAGTTCTTTCGAGGAAACACAATGACAGTAATGTGTTGGTTTTACCTGCTTACATGCTTAACAAAGAACAGGCAAAAAGAATAGTTTTTTCCTGGCTTAAGGCGGAGTTCGAGGGTGGAAGGCACGCAAGAAGAGTTAACAAAATAAAAGAAATAGAGGAGAAAGAAAATGTTTGAAGAGCTGAAAAAGATTGACCCCCAGGTTTATCAAAGCGTAAAGAGAGAGCTTACCAGGCAGCGCGAGCACTTAGAACTTATCGCAAGCGAAAATTTTGCGCCTCTTGCAGTCATGGAAGCGCAGGGCACTGTGCTTACCAATAAATATGCAGAAGGTTACCCTCGGGCACGTTGGTATGGCGGTTGTGAGTTTGTAGACGAGGCAGAGGAATTGGCGAGAGAACGCGTAAAGAAAATTTTTGGCGCGGAATACGCCAACGTTCAGCCTCATTCAGGCTCTCAGGCAAATATGGGCGTTATGATGGCAGTGCTTGAGGCGAAAGACACCATACTTGCGATGGACCTCGCCTGCGGAGGCCATCTTTCTCACGGCCACCCGCTTAATTTCAGCGGAAAGTTTTACAATATTGTTGCTTACGGCGTAAACAGGGAAACCGAAGCCCTTGATTACGAAGAGATAGAAATGCTCGCCAAAAAGCATAAGCCAAAAATGATTATAGCGGGGGCAAGCGCTTATCCGCGAATAATTGATTTTAAAAAATTTAGAGCTATCGCAGACAGCGTGGGTGCATATTTGTTGGTTGACATGGCTCATTTTGCGGGTTTAGTTGCCGCAAAAATATATCCTAATCCCTGCGAATACGCCGAATTCGTTACGTCAACTACCCACAAAACATTAAGGGGCCCACGCGGCGGATTTATACTTTCCCGTAAAGATTTTGGTAAAAAAATAGATACTGCGGTATTTCCCGGCATACAAGGCGGGCCGCTTATGCATGTTATAGCTGCGAAGGCAGTTGCTTTCGGCCTTGCGCTGACAGATGAATTTGTAAAATACCAGAAACAGGTTGTTTCAAACGCAAAGCATTTTGCTAAATCGATGGAAGAGAAAAAATACCGGATTGTGAGCGGTGGAACCGATACCCATCTTTTTCTTGTTGATTTACGCCCGAAAAATATAACCGGAAAAGAAGCAGTAGGGATACTTAGTTCGGTTAATATTACGATAAATAAAAATCTTATACCGTTTGACGAGAAGCCTCCGGCAGTTGCCAGCGGCGTCAGGATAGGAAGCCCGGCAGTTACAACCAGAGGAATGAAAGAAAAAGAAATGGAAAAAATCTGTTCATTGATTGATGCGGCAATTGTTAACAAAGACAACACTTCCAAAATAGAGGAAATCAAAAAAGAAGTGGTCAGTTTTACGGCAAAATTCCCTCTTTATGAAAGCCTTAAAATGTAATTAAATATGCATAAAAAAATTAAACGTCCAACCTGGGATGAATATTTTATAAAAGCTGCTTTCCTGGTTTCTGAGCGTTCAACGTGCCTGCGCCGTCATGTTGGAGCTGTTCTTGTGAAAGAGAAACAGATTCTCGCAACCGGTTACAATGGCGCACCAATGGGAACAGCCCATTGCGATAGCGTCGGGTGTTTGAGGGAAGAATTGAAGGTGCCTTCCGGCCAGCGCCATGAGATATGCCGGGGGCTGCATGCCGAGCAGAATGTAATTCTTCAGGCGGCAAAGCACGGCGTTTCAGTCAGGGAAAGCACAATATATATAACTAATGCTCCTTGCAGTATTTGTGCTAAAATGATAATTAATGCCGGCATAACAGAGGTAATCATTGCGGATAACTATCCTGATGAAATGGCGAAGAAATTTTTAAAAGAAGCAAAAGTTAAATTAAGGAAAATAAATAAAGCATGAAATGCCCATTTTGTAACCATAACGAAGACAGGGTTATAGACTCGCGCGAAACATCCGAGGGGGCCGCAATAAGGCGGCGCAGAGAGTGCTCTGCCTGTAATAAGCGTTTTACGACTTATGAGTATGTCGAAAAAACTCCTCTTATGGTAATTAAGAAAGACAGCCGGCGCGAGCCATTTATCAGGGAAAAAATATTGTCAGGCATAAGAAGCGCCTGCCAGAAAAGGCCCATAAGTACGGAAAAAATAGAAAAATTGGTCGGTGAAATTGAAGCGGAAATACAGAAGAAATTTGACCAGGAAGTAGATTCGCGTTTTATCGGCGAGCTTGTGATGGAAAAACTTTCGAAGATTGACGATGTTGCCTATGTAAGGTTTGCATCGGTCTATCGCCAGTTTAAGGATATAAATCAATTTATGCGGGAACTGCGCGATATCCTTGGTAAAAGAATTAAATAAACAAACCAACCGTTCGCAGCTTTCACAATTAGCCTATGATAGAGATGGAATTGACCCGGATAATAATTGACGAAGAAAAAAGAGAGCAGGTAGTTTTTCTTAAAGAAAAGAGCGGCTCAAGGTGCCTGCCTATAGTAATCGGCATAAATGAAGCAGTTTCTATCCGCATGCATTTAAATGGTTTCATATCGCCCAGGCCCCTTACGCATGACCTTATGTGTTCAATTTTAGGCGACCTGGGAGCTAAGCTTGAAAAGGTGGTAATTGATAAATTGGTAGACAATACATTCTACGCAAAGCTTTATTTAAAAACGCAAAACGGCTCAAAGATTATAGACGCAAGGCCGTCAGATTGTATTGCCCTTGCGGTAAGAATGCGTGCTTCGCTTTTTGTCGACGATGAAGTGTTTCATAAACTGTCGCAACCGACATAATTTTCTTTTCTTCTGCTTTTCGGCGTAAACACACTCATAGTGAATTAATCAATAAATAGATGGACTGTAAAATTATTTCAAAGAAAATTCCTTATTTCAATTTGATAGGCGCAATTTCCGCAAAGCGCAGGATAAATATCTGGCTTGTCGGAGGGGTGCTTCGTGATTTGTTTCTTAAGAGGAAGAAAGACCTCATTGATTTTGATTTTTGCGTGGAAAAAAATGTGCTGGGAGTAGTCAGGGATTTTTCAAAAAAGATTTCCTCAAAATTCATAGTGCTTGATGAAAAAGAAGGAAGCTACCGCGTTATTCTTAAAAAGCATTCTAAAATTTATACTTACGATTTTACGCTGATGAGGGGAAAAAATTTTAATGAAGATTTATATTTGCGTGATTTTACCATAAATATGCTTGCGCTGAATGTTTTAGGCAGAAATAATCCAATTATAGATAGCTTTGGTTCGGCAGTGGATATTAAGAAAAAACTGATTAGAACGGCAAATCAAGATGTTTTACGGCAGGATCCGCTGCGAATCTTAAGGGGTTTTTCTTTTATGGTAAACTATGGTTTTAAAATTGACAAGGATACCCAAAAATCCTTTGTTAGATACAAAAAACTCTTAAAAAAAGTTTCCGGAGAGCGTATAAACGAAGAGCTTTTCAAGATATTTGCTAATTGCTATTCATATGACGCTGTAAAGCGGATGGAGGAATTAAGGATAATTGATGAAGTTATTCCGCAAATTTCCAGAACCAGAAATGTTTACCAGGGAGGTTTTCATCACCTTGATGTCTGGAGGCATTCCCTGGAAACGCTGAGGGAATTCGAATTACTTTACCGTAAATACATAGTACATAAAAAAGAAATACTTGCGTATTTGAATGAGCCGCTTGCGGAAGGAAGAAGCCGCACGCAGATTATAAAATTAGCCTGCCTTTTGCATGATATCGGTAAACCCATCGCTAAGAATAAAAAGGGAAACCGTACAATATTCCATACGCATGAAAAAATCGGCATGAATTTAGCGGAAAACATTGCGAAAAAAATCAAGCTATCCCTGCGGGAAAAAGATGTTTTAAAGAAACTTATTTTCTGGCATCTTCGTCCCGGATACCTTGCTGACCAGGCTCCGCCTACAAAAAGAGCGATTTATCATTTCTTCCGCGACACTCAGGAAGAGGGTGTTAGCGTTATACTTCTTTCGCTTTCAGACTGGAGAGCAACGCGCGGCCCGCTTACAGATATGGTAAAAAGAAAAAGGCACGAAAGGATAATGCTTGGCCTGGTAGACCATTATTTTGAGGAGAAGAAAAAAAAGCCCCTGCCGAAGCTTCTTGACGGCTACGATGTAATGAAAAAATTTAATCTTACGCCATCCGCTCTGGTAGGCGAAATACTCAAAAAAATAAAAGAGGAGCAGGCGCTTGGAAAAGTAAAAACAAAGTCAGATGCATATAGGGCGGCGAAGCATGTAGTTGATGCGCAGAAAAAAGATAGCAAAGTAAAAGAATAGAAAAAACGATAAAATTTTTCCTTTAAAGAGGAGGCAGAATTGGCGTCGAAAAAGATAATGCTTTTTATAGTTTTGATTGCTTCTATCATTACGCTGGAATTGCAGCTATTGCAGACGCGCATATTATCCGTTGTCCTTTGGTATCATTTTGTCTATATAGTTATTACTATGGCTTTATTGGGCTTTGCAGCCAGCGGGACGATTCTGCACATATTTGACAAGCTGAGGCACCTTAAGGAAGAGGCTTTTTATTCTTTATCGCTTCTCGGGCTCTCTGTAACAATTTTTATCTCTTCTATTTATGGGTATTACCCCGTTGCCAATACTTTTGCGTTATCGCCGGAACCGAAAATAATTATCGGCTTGATTGCTGCATATTTTATTCTTATGCTGCCTTATTTTTTCGCCGGCTTGATTATTGTCCGCTCTTTTATGCATTTTCCGGCAATTGTCGGAAAAACATATTTTATAAATTTACTTGGTTCGGGACTTGGATGCATATTTTTCATCGCGTTGATAGAGCGTATCGGAGCATTTAACCTGGTTGTTTTAACATCACTGTTGGCTATAGCGCCCCTTCTTATATATATAAAGAAGATGGCCAAGTATAAGACGGTTATTATTGTGTGGCTGGTATTTTTAGTAACTGTTTTCATGTTTTCAAAAAATTCAGCCTCCCTTCAAATTCTGCCTGAAGGGCACAAGCAATTTTATTCAATGTATGGGGCTGATACCGTAGTTGAATACACAAAATGGAACCCTATATCCCGAATCGACGTTATATCGAATGCGAGAGACCGCCGTATAAAAAATATTCTTATGGACGGAGACGCTCAGGCATTATTTTTTAACATTGATTTTGTAGACCAATTGCGAAAAGCCGGCGCCGTAGACAGAAATACGGTATATGTGCTTAAAGGCGCAGCGCCACAACGCGTATTGATAATTGGCGCAGGCGGCGGGTTTGATGTTATGATGGCTAAGCTCAATAACGCTAAAACCATTGATGCGGTAGAAATTAACCCGGCGACGGCATTTATAACTTCAAAAAAATTTGCCAGCCATATCAATAATTTTTATTCAACTCCAGGCATAAATTTGTTCGTTGAAGACGGAAGAAGTTTCGTAAGAAGAACAAAAAATAAGTATGATGTTATAGGTATGTATTATACGGATAGCGTCCTTGCACTCTCAACCGGCGCGTATACGCTTTCCGACAATTTTCTTTATACAAAAGAGGCTTTCTCGGACTACCTGGACCATCTATCCGACGGCGGTTTAATACAAATAGGAAGATGGGCTTACCGGGATAAACCAAGAGAGACGCTTCGTGTTTTTTCTATAGCCCTTGCCGCCCTAAGGGATAAGGGTTACAAAAATCCAGGTTCGCATATAATTGTTATTTCTTCCAGAAACAAAGAAGCAGGAAATATAATATTCAAAAAATCACCCTTTACAGGAGAGGAGAAGGATAAGTTGCTAAAGTTTGCCACAGCGAACGATTTGGAAATTTGGTATCCGAAAATTAATTCCCAAAAATATAACCAATCAAAATATGCTGCGCCTTTTATCGAGCTGGCCGATGATTTTGAAAATAATCAAGAGCAAACATTTTACAGCCGCTACGAATTTAATGTTACTCCCACTACCGACGACAGCCCTTTTTTCTATAATTATAATAAGGTAACATCCCAGTCGTCAATTTCATCAAATTCTTATTATGACAGCATAAGGGGCGTGTGGCATATTTTTGTTTTGGCGTTTATGTTCATAAACTCTCTGGTTTTGTCGATTGTGTTGATATTATTGCCCCTTGCATTGGCAAAAAAAGAAGTGTCAGCATCGAAAAATAAGTTTATTGTTTATCTTTATTTTATGTCGATAGGGTTTGCTTTTATGCTTCTGGAAATGGGGCTTTTACAGAAGTTTGTTCTTTTTTTAGGAAGCCCTATCTATTCAATGGCTGTTTTGATTCCCGCGATATTGATATTTGCAGGATTAGGCAGCTTCTCTTCGTCCTTTATCCGGAAAAAAATTAACATATGGATACCGGCGGTAGTTTTTATTTGCGCGGTTTTGATATTTATATTTGCCAAATTAATCCCGCAAATATCTAATATTTTTCTCTCTTCACCGTTAGCTATCCGTATACTTGTAGCGGTTTTATTTGTGCTGCCGTTAACGTATCTTATGGGTTTCGCTTTTCCTCTCGCGTTAAGAACAGTTTGCGTAAGGGGCAACGCCTTGGTTCCCTGGGTGTGGGCCATAAACGGCTCTTCTTCCGTTGTTGCTTCTGTTGTTGCAATTATTATCGCTATGGCATTTGGGTTTAAATTAGTTTTGATTCTTGCTTCCTGCTTTTATTTAGTTGCTGCAGCATCGGCATTGTTTTTTAAATATGAAGCGTAGCTTTAGATGCAGAGGTAAAAAATGAAAATCAAAGATGTAGAAATAATCGTAGCCAAAGGGGATATCACTGACTCGTCCAGCGAGGCAATAGTGAATGCTGCGAACAACCAATTTTACATGGGCGCAGGTGTCGCCGGTGCAATCAAGAGAAAAGGCGGAAAGGTAATAGAAGAAGAAGCAATAAAGCAGGGGCCCGTTAAAGTCGGGCAAGCCGTTATAACCGGCGCAGGAGCTTTAAAGGCAAAATACGTTATACATGCGGCAACTATGGCTATGGATTTTAAAACCGACGAAAATATAATAAGAGAAGCTGCATACAATACGCTTTTGGCTGCGCAAAATAAAAAAATAAGTTCAATTGCTTTTTGCGCATTAGGCTGCGGAGTGGGTGGATTTTCCTATGAGGCAGCTTCTAAAATAATGGCGCAGGAAGTTTTCCGGTATTTACAGGCAGTTAAAGAGACAACTCTCAAGAAAATTGAGTTTATTCTGTTTTCGGAAGAGTCTATGAAAATTTTTAAAAAAAATATCAATGATTATCTGGAACATATTACCGGTAAACTTGTCGAGGGCGCGTTTTTAACGGTTGACGGCATAGTAGAATTTGAAGGCGGTATAGTAATGATAGAGCGTACAAATCCGCCGCTGGGCTTCGCTCTTCCCGGAGGATTCGTCGATTACGGAGAAACGGTTGAGAGCGCCGTAAAGCGCGAAATAAAGGAAGAGACAAGCCTTGATTTCTTGAATTTTAAACTGCTTGGGGTTTATTCCGAACCCAAAAGAGATGCGCGGTTTCATACAGTTTCAATTGTCTTTTATGGCAAAGGCAAGGGCCGCCTTCAGGCTGCTTCAGATGCCAAGAGCGCAAAAGTATATAAACTCAATTTGCTTCCAGAGAAAATTGCTTTTGACCATAGAAAAATAATTGAAGATTATATAAAGCAGGCTGAAACCGGAAAATAAATCTAAATTTATAGCAGCATATTTTTGCGCTTCTGCCTATGATTCATACCGAACTTGTAAGATACTTAAAAGGCGTTGGCCCTAAAAAAGAAGAGGTATTTAACAGGCTGGATATCCATACCCTGGACGACCTCCTGCATTATTTTCCATTCCGGTACGAGGACAGGCGTAACTTCAAAAAAATAAAAGACATAAAAGAGAATGAATTTTGTGTAATAAAAGCAAAAATACTCGCCAGAAATTTGAAAAAAATGCCTTATTTTATGCGTGCGAGAAGGGTAAAAAATATATTGGAAATTGCAATAAGCGATGATACCGCGGTTATTAATTGCACGTGGTTTAATCAGGGCTACCTTTACGATAAAATGAATATCGGAGAGACTTTAATCGTCTATGGCAAGCCCAGAATATATGACGGTAAATTAAAGCTTATCGCGCCGGAATACGAAATTTTTGAAGAGGGGGAAGATTCCTTGAATCTTGGAAGAATAGTCGGTATTTATAGCTCAACGCAAAATTTGGGCCAAAAATTTATCAGAAAAACTATTTCGCTTGCTCTTGAAAATTTAGATACGCAAACCCGGGATTCTTTGCCTTTTGACGTCAGGCGCGAAAAGAATTTCCCTAATATTGTGCAGGCATTCAAGGGTATCCATTTCCCGCAATCTTTCGAGGAGGCAGAGAAATCGCGCGAGAGGTTTATTTTTGAAGAATTATTTTTTTCGCAGATTCTGGTTTATCTAAGAAAAGCCCGCCACCGCAGCCAGGTTGCTGATTCTTTTAGCGCCGGGCCAAAGTTGATCGAAAAATTAAAACAGAATCTTAAATTTTCTCTAACTGCTTCCCAGGAAAAAGCTTTAAGCGAAATACTTAATGACCTTACGAAAACTTATCCTATGCACCGGCTTCTTCAGGGAGATGTTGGCTGCGGTAAAACGGTAGTTGCAGCTTTTGCTATAGCCTCTGCTGTTTCTTCCGGCTTCCAGGCAGCTTTTATGGTGCCTACAGAAATACTTGCCTACCAGCATGGAGAAACTTTTAAGGGCCTTTTTAAAGGCTTCGGTTACAGAATTGAGGTTTTGGTAGCTTCTTTGGCTAAAGTAGAAATTGAAAGAATACGCAAAGAAATTTCTGAAGAAAAATTGATATCGTTATAGGCACACATGCGCTTATCTCTGATGAGGTAATCTTTAAAAACTTAAGGTTTGTAGCTATAGACGAACAGCATAAATTCGGCGTTGCCCAGCGCGCCTTACTGCCAAAAAAAGGAATAAATCCGCACTACCTTATAATGAGCGCAACCCCTATACCAAGGAGCCTGGCGCTTTCTTTGTATGGTGACCTCGATTTGTCAGTTATTACAGAGCTGCCGCATGGGCGTGTCGTTCCTAAAACCATGTGGGTTAAAGAAAATAAACGGCAATGGGTTTATGATTTTATCGAAGAAAAAATATCAAAAGGCCGCCAGGTTTATATAATTTATCCAATAATTGAGGAAAGGGAGGACGAGGATCTGAGGTCTTTGGAAGTTATGTACGATAATCTTAAAAAACATTTTTCCAAATTTAAAACAGGAATGTTTCACGGAAGGCTCGCGCCCAAAAAGAAATTGTCCGTGATAGAGGAATTCCGCAAAGGAGAAATCAATATATTGGTTTCGACGACAGTCATCGAGGTGGGCGTAAACGTCGAGAACGCAACAGTCATGGTAGTTGAGAATCCGGAAAGATTCGGCCTCGCGCAGCTACATCAGCTTCGCGGAAGAATCCAGCGTTCAACTTATGAACCGTACTTTATTCTTTTAAGCGCTGAAGAAGTAAGCGAGGAAGTCTCAAAAAGGCTTAAGGTGCTGGAAGAGACAAATGATGGCTTTAAGGTATCGGAAGAAGACCTTATGCTGAGAGGCCCTGGAGATTTTTTCGGGCAGATGCAGCACGGTCTTCCGGAGTTAAGGATAGCGAATCCTTTGCGTGATTTAGAATTGCTCAAAGAAGCGCGCGTTTTTGCGTATAACATAATAAAAAATGACCCGGACCTTAAAAAACAGGAACATCGTTTTGTCAGGGAGCGCATTAATTCCTTATGCGGCGAGCTGAAGGATTCATTCAGCTTATTGGAGGAAAGAGCTTAAATATGAGAGTGATTTTGGGCAGCCTTAAGGGCCGGTCGATAAAAGTGCCAGCGGGAATAAGGCCAGTGTCTAACGTAGTGAAAAAAGCTTGTTTTGACATCCTTAGCGATGTGATAAAAGGTAAGCGCGTTTTGGAGCTTTTTGCCGGAAGCGGCGCTTTAGGTATAGAGGCGATTTCTTTGGGCGCAAAAGAAGCGGCTTTTGTTGATGTAGAGCGTAAGAGCGTTGCGGCGATAAAGGAAAACATAGCTTCCTTGGGTATTGAGGAAAAAGCCAAGGTTTACCTCAAGGATGCCGAAAGCGCCATAAATGATTTCTACGTATATAGGGAGCAGTTTGACCTTATATTTCTGGACCCCCCTTATTACGAGGCTAAACTCATAAATACCTTGCAAAAATTGGAGGATTATGATATATTAGCCCCTTCCGGCTACATAGTTAGCCTTATGTTTATCAAGGACGAATATACAAAAAACAGCAGTAAATTTTCTCTTGTTTTAGAGAAAAAATACGGCCAGACATTGCTCCTTGTGTATGCCAAGAAGGAGGCGTAAATATAGTGAAAACAGCAATTTATCCGGGTACATTCGACCCTATTACCAACGGTCATATAGATATTATCAAGCGGGCTTCCTGTATATTTGATGGCGTGATAGTAGCTGTTGTTAAGAATCCTTCAAAAGATACCCTTTTTCCCTATCCCGACAGGCTTAAGATGGTAAGCGAGGTTACGCGGGGCATAAAAGGGGTAAAAACAGAAGGATTTGACGGCCTTGTAGTTGACTTTGCCAAAAAGAAAAAAGCAAAAGTAATAGTAAGAGGGCTACGCATGATATCGGATTTTGAATATGAATTCCAAATGGCTTTAACAAATCGAAGCCTGTCATCCAGCATAGAAACTATTTTTCTTATGCCTCATCCATATTACTCATATATTTCTTCAAGGCTTATAAAAGAAGCAGGTTCATTAGGCGCGAATCTCAAGCAATTTTTACCCCGCACGGTTTTATTAAATCTTAAAAAAATACAAAAACAAGATTGAGTTATAAATCTACAGGTTTTAACCAATTTCCTATGACAGGCAAAAATCATGCGGATAGAAATAGACAAGATAAAAGAAGAAGAAATAGAGTTAACGCAGGATGTAGATGCGAAAGATTGGGATTTGTCCAGTTTTGACATTAAATTTGTCGGGAAAATCCATCTTTGCTGCCGCGTTTCCCGTATAGGCAAAGAAATTATCGTAAACGCCGAGGTAACAACCAACAGAGAAATTATTTGTTCGCGTTGCCTGACAGAAACGAATCAAACCGTTAAGCAGGATTTTAAGCTTTTTTTCAACGTAAACGATTTAGGGAATTTTCTTGAAGTTGACAGCGCGCTTCGCGAAGAATTGCTTTTGAATTTTCCCATGAAAGTTTTATGTTCACCTGATTGTAAGGGGCTTTGCACGGCATGTAAGGCGAATTTGAATATTGAAAAATGTAAATGCAAAGTAAATAATTAGAAACTGATTAAAGCAGGCTTAAAGGAGGTTTAAATGGCTCTACCTAAAAGACAACATTCAAGATCGCGGCAAAGGAAGAAACTAACGCACAACAAGATTTACGCTCCCATGCTTGTTGCTTGCAAGGAATGCCACAAGCTTAAGATAGCTCATATGGTTTGCCCTTTTTGCGGCTATTATGGCGGCCGTGAAATTATAAAAGTAGAACTTAAAGAAAAAAGCAGGGAGAAAAAATGAGTTATAAGATAGGAGTGGATATTTCCGGCGGAGATTACGCTCCTGAGGAAATCTTTAAGGGCGCAATCTTGGCGAAACAGGAATATGGCGAAGATATAGTCCTTATAGGCGTTAGAGAAGAAATAGAGGAACAGGCTCGTAAACATAAAGTTGACCTTAAGGATTTTACAGTGGTGCATGCGCCTGAAAAAATAGAAATGGGCGAGTCTCCCGCTACTTCGGTGCGGCGTAAGAGAAATTCTTCAATAACAATAGGTACTAATCTCCTGAAGGAAAGAAAGATAGATGCATTCGTTTCCTGCGGAAATACCGGCGCGGCTGTATGCGCGGCAACGCTTATACTTGGTTTAATCGAAGGGGTGGAACGCCCCGGCATCGGTTTGATGATGCCGACACGCGAAGGCGTGTCATTGATAATTGACGTGGGGGCCAACGTTGACCCAAAGCCGATGCATCTTTTCCAATATGGCGTAATGGCTTCCGTATATTATGAACTTGTTTTAGGCAAAGAAAATCCGAGTGTCGGGCTTTTGAATATCGGAGAAGAAGAAACAAAAGGTTCTGATTTCGTAAAGTATGTCCATAAATTATTTTCTTCCTCACCCTTAAATTTTTCCGGAAATCTCGAAGCGAAACATATGTTTTCGGGAAAATGCGACTGTATAGTGTGCGACGGATTTGTGGGTAATGTCGCCCTTAAAGTAACCGAAGGCTGCGCCGAAACTATGGGAAAATTTTTGTTTGATACCATAATGAAAGACCCTCTCGGGTTATTCGGCCTTTTGCTCATAAAACGAAGCCTTCGCAAATTTAAAAGAATTCTTGATTATGCTGAATACGGAGGGGCGCCTCTTTTAGGGGTTGACGGCGTAGTCATTATCGGGCACGGCCGTTCAAACGCCAAAGCAGTCAAAAATGCCGTAAGGGCCGCCATACATGAAGTTAAGCACGATTTAAACGCCAAGATAAAGAAAAGAATAGACGAGATATTGCAGGACGAAAAATTTAAGCAATCGATTATTGCATAGCATAAAGAGGAGCTAATTAAAATTGGCTAAAATCATAGGGCTTGGAAAATATGTTCCTGAAAAAGTATTGACTAATTTTGATTTAGAAAAGATTGTCGATACTTCTGACGAGTGGATTACTACCCGTACCGGCATAAAGCAAAGGCACATAGCCCATAAGGGCGTTGGAGCTTCGCATCTTGCCTATGAAGCTTCAAAAATAGCCTTAAAACGCGCCGGAGTACATGCAAACGATATAGATTTGATTGTAGTAGCAACCATTACCCCTGACACTCCATTTCCCTCAACCGCCTGTTATCTTCAAAGTTTATTGAAAGCAAATAAAGCCGCTTGCCTTGATGTTTCAGCCGCCTGCGCCGGTTTTGTTTATGCTCTTACCGTCGGGTGGCAATTTATAAAGTCAGGATTGTATAAAAATGTTTTGGTAGTGGGAAGTGAAGTGCTTTCCACGATAACGGATTGGTCAGACAGGTCAACCTGCGTATTATTCGGAGACGGAGCGGGTGCCGCAGTATTAACAAAGAGCAATAAGGACAATTTTCTAAGCTCCTATCTTGGCGGCGACGGAAACGAAGCTGATTTATTGATTGTTCCAGGTGGCGGTTCTAAACATCCTGCCAGCGAAGAAACTGTCAAGAATAAACTTCATTTCATAAAAATGAGAGGCAATGAGCTTTTCAGGATTGCTGTCAGGGTTATGGTAAAAGCAGCAAAAAATGCAGTGGCAAAAGCCGGCCTTGAAATGGAAGATGTTGATTTATTGATTCCCCATCAGGCGAATGAACGCATAATAAATGCAGTAAGCGAGCGCCTGTGTCTTTCGCGCGACAAAGTTTATGTAAATATTTCACGTTACGGAAATATGTCTTCCGCCTCAAGCGCTGTGGCTCTTTGCGAAGCATATGAAGAAGGAAAAATAAAAAAAGACTCAATCGTTGTTCTGGATGCTTTCGGCGGCGGCCTTGTGTGGGGAAGCATAGTTATTAAATGGGGATAAAAAATAGATAGCAGATAAAAGAAAAACTATCTGCATAACTGCAATCTGACATCTGAATTATGAATGCAATAATTTTTCCAGGACAAGGTTCGCAATACCAGGGAATGGGCAAAAGTTTATACGATAATTTTAGCTCTTCCCGCGAACTCTTCTCAAACATTGATAAGTACGCAGGTTTTAGCGTTTCCGGAATGTGTTTTGAAGGAAGCCCGGAAGACCTTAAAAAAACTTACTCTCAGCAGATGACAATACTTGCAGTGTCTCTTGTGTGCTTTGAGCTTTTTCGCGCCAAAAACGTAAAAATAGATTTTTTATCAGGGTTAAGCCTCGGCGAATATGCGTGTTTATATCCCGCAGAGGCCCTAAGCCTTAAGGACCTTGTGCATCTGGTTAAAGAAAGGGCGCTTGCGATGGAAGATGCGTCTCAGGCCAATCCTTCGTGCATGTTTGCGGTTATAGGTTTGGAACGCAAAGTTCTGCAGGATTTATCCAAAAATGGAAACTTTTTCGTTGCCAACATAAATTCCGGCCAGCAAGTAGCGGTCTCTCTTGCCAAAGAAAATAAACAGAAGGTAAAGGAATTATTGGAAAGCAATAATGCGCGGGTGGTTGAGCTTGATGTAGGAGGAGGGTTCCACTCGCAATTTATGCAGCCCGCCAAAAAACATCTTGAAAAAGTCTTGATGGCTATGCAATTTGACGATGCAAAAATTCCTATCGTAAGCAATTTCACTGCAAGGCCTGCAATCTACCGCGAGGAAATTAAGAAAAATCTCCTTGAGCAGCTTACTTCAACGGTTCTTTGGAAGGATTGCGTTGACTTTATGTCAAAAAATGCAGTTAATACATTTTTCGAGATAGGCCCGTCAAAGGTTTTGCGCGGGCTTATACGCAAAATAAACCCCGACCTTAAGGTTATTAATATAGAGAAGAAAGAGGATTTGGATAATATTTCTTGATGTAGAGGCGGGTATCCGCAAAAATCCTTTCGATAATGGAGGTAAATATGCGTTTCCAAGACAAAGTAGTAATAGTAACCGGCGCAGCCCAGGGCATAGGAAAGGAAATCGCCCTGCAATTTGCCAAAGAAAAAGCGAAAGTTATAATTTTCGACTTAAATGACGAACAGCTTGCAGCTACGGCAAATGAGCTTAATCAATACTCTGAAACAACCGCTCTTAAGGTTGACGTAACTAATCTTTCCGAAGTTGAGAAAAATATTAACAAAATCATTGACAACTTTAAGAGAGTTGATATATTAGTAAACAATGCAGGAATTACTCGTGATAATCTCCTGCTTAGGCTCTCTGAAAGCGATTGGGACAAGGTTCTGGCTGTTAATTTGAAAGGTGCGTTTAACTGCATGAAGGCAATTTCCCGATTCATGGTAAAACAGCGCTACGGCAAAATCGTAAATATCAGCTCGATAATCGGTATTATGGGTAACGCCGGGCAAATTAACTATGCTGCCTCGAAAGCCGGGCTTATAGGGGTAACTAAATCTCTGGCGAAAGAGTTAGGTTCAAGGAACATAACGGTTAACGCAGTAGCCCCCGGTTACATCAGGACAGCTATGACAGATAAACTTGACGACAAGATCAAGGAGGAAATGCTTAAAAGAATTCCTCTGGCCAGGCTTGGAACACCAAGTGACGTGGCGAAAGCCGTTCTTTTTTTGGCATCGCCTGATGCCGATTATATTACCAGCCACGTATTGGTTGTTGACGGTGGGATGATTTAATTCGTAAATTCATAGTTTACAGTGTGAGTATAAGAAAGGAGGCAATATGAGCGTTGAGGAAAAAGTAAAGGAAATCATAGCAGAACAGTTAGGGGTAAAAAAAGAAGAAATCAAAGGAGAAAGCTCTTTTATCGATGATTTAGGAGCTGATTCTTTGGATACGGTAGAAGTTGTTATGGCTCTTGAAGAGGAATTCGGCATAGAAATACCCGATGAAGACGCTGAAAAAATAACTACAGTCGGCGAAGCAGTAAAATATATAGAAGTCAAAGCTAAGAAATAAGGAAAAAGTTCTTTTAAAATGGAAAGGCGAGTTGTAGTTACTGGCTATGGGGCAGTTTCCCCCGTAGGAATTGGGGTACCATCTTTTTGGAATTCGTTGATAGAAGGCAAGAGCGGTATTGCAAGGATTACGCAATTTGATCCTGAACGCTTTGATTCTAAAATTGCCGGAGAAGCAAAGGATTTTGTTACACCTTCATTTATTCCGCCAAAAGATATAAGAAGAACCCCTCGTTTTGTTCAGTTTGCGCTAAAAGCCTGCGAGGAAGCGCTTTTGCAAAGCAAACTTGACTTGACTAAAATAGACCCATATCGGACCGGAGTAATAATCGGTTCCGGCATAGGATGTCTGCAAATAGTTGAAAGCGAGTGTTTTAAATATCTCCAAAAAGGCCCGGATAAGATATCGCCATTTCTTATACCAAGCTTAATTACCAATGAAGCATCCGGTGCTGTTGCTATACATTTTGGTTTAAAAGGCATAAATTTTTGTACGGTTACAGCTTGCGCTTCAGGCGCTCACGCGATAGGCGAGGCCTATTCGGCTGTTAAGTATGGCCGCGCCGATGTTATTGTTTGCGGCGGGTCAGAAGCCTCAATAACGCCTATGGGCGTGGGAGGGTTTTGTGCGCTTAAAGCTCTTTCTAAAAGAAATGATAAACCAGAGCGTGCCTGCAGGCCGTTCGATAAAGACAGAGACGGCTTCATAATGGCGGAAGGCTCCGGCGTGATAGTTCTTGAAGAATATGAACACGCTAAAAAACGTAATGCGCCTATTTTTGCAGAAGTAAGCGGCTATGGCGCAACTTGCGATGCATATCACATTACTGCGCCCGATCCTGAAGCTGTCGGCCCTGCAAAAGCTATGGAATTTGCCATGAACGAAGCAGGTGTTGAAGTCAGCGGAGATATTTATATAAATGCCCACGGCACAAGTACCCAGCTAAATGATGCTATTGAAACTCTTGCCATAAAAAGAGTTTTTGGCAAATTTGCAAAAGAGGTAAGTATCAGCTCAACCAAATCGATGACTGGGCATATGTTGGGTGCAGCCGGCGCAGTTGAATTTATCGTAGCTTGCCTGGTCGTAAAAAATAAAATTATTCCGCCAACCATAAACTACGAAAATCCCGATCCGGCATGCGATTTGAATTATACGCCAAACAAAGCGGTTAAGCGTAATGTCAAAGTTGCCATATCGAGTTCGCTTGGCTTCGGCGGGCACAACGCCGCACTCCTTGTTAAAGAATTTAAGTAGAAAGTAGAGGGTTGAGAGTAGAGAAAAGAGGAAAACAGGCTCTTTTGGGGTATTATGGGTTTAACATTAGTTGAAAAAATATTATTGAAAGCTTCCGGTAAAAAAGAACTTGCGGATTTTGTCTACGCCAAGGTAAACTTTGCGTTCGGCAACGACATAACCGCGCCTTTGGCGGTCAAGGAATTTATAAAAGCAGGTTTTGATTCTGTTTTCGATACGCAAAAAATCGGCTTTGTTTGCGACCATTTTCTGCCGGCAAGAGATTTAAAAGCAGCTAATAATGCAAAATTGCTTAAGGATTTTTCGCAAAAATATAAGATAAAAAACTTCTTTGATATCAATGAATGCGGCGTAGAACATGTTTTTTTAATAGAAGAAGGACTGGTGTCACCTGGCTACCTTGTGGTCGGAGCTGATTCGCATACCTGCACTTTAGGCGGCATAGGCGCAGCCAGCTTTGGCGTCGGTTCAACTGACCTCGCAGCTGTTATGAAAGAGGGAAGATGCTGGTTGAAAGTGCCGCAAACGATTAAATTTGTTTACAAAGGGAAACTTAATAAGTGGTTAAGCGGAAAAGACTTGATTTTAAATACTATAGGTAAAATAGGCGTTGAGGGCGCTCATTACAAGGTTATGGAATTTTCCGGGCCTGTTATAGAAAAACTCGGCCTTGATGACCGGTTGACTATGACTAATATGGCAATTGAGGCTGGCGGAAAAACAGGAGTAGTTGAACCCGATGAATCTACGCTCAAGTATCTGAAACAAATACAAGGCAAGAAATTTAACTTTAAGGGCTCGCTTAAAGAATTAAAAGCCGATAGCGATGCGCGCTATAAAGAGATTATAGAAATCGATGTAACAAAGCTTGAGCCTCAGGTTGCCTGTCCGCATCTGCCAAGCAACACAAAGCCGGTTGGCGAATTAAAAAATATTACGCTTAATCAGGTGGTTATAGGTTCATGCACAAACGGCAGGATAACTGATTTAAGGACGGCTGCAAAAATTTTGAAAAACAAAAAAGTAAAAAAAGGGCTCAGGGTTATTATTCTGCCGGCAAGCCCCAGTATTTATAAGCAGGCAGAGAAAGAAGGCCTTGTAAAAATATTTATGGAAGCAAATTGCATAGTAAGTCCGGCAACCTGCGGCCCGTGTCTTGGGGGGCATATGGGCATATTGGATAAAGGCGAAGTTGCGCTTGCAACTACCAACAGGAATTTTATAGGAAGGATGGGGCATCCTGAAAGCTTCGTATATCTTTCAAGCGCTGCGGTTGCTGCTGCAAGTGCCATAAAGGGAAGGATTACGCATCCTGATGAGGTAACTAGATGAAATTCCAAATAACAAATTCCAAGTCTCAAATAAATTCCAATGACCAAGATTCCAATGTTCTAAACGAAACCTGTTTTGTTCGTTCGGTAATTGGAATTTGGAGCTTATTTGGAATTTGGTGCTTGATACTTGGAATTTTTAATTAAGCATAATATGATTATAAAAGGTAAGGCTCACAAATTCGGCGATAATATAAACACCGACGATATCATTGCAGCAAAATACCTTGATTCGCAGGATGAAAAATTCCTTGGTTCAAAGTGTATGGAAAACATCGACCCTGATTTTGTAAAACGTGTAAGTTGCGGTGATATAATAGTTGCCGGACGCAATTTCGGTTGTGGTTCAAGCAGAGAACACGCCCCCTGGGCGATTAGAGGCTGTGGCATAACAGCTGTAGTCGCTAAAAGCTTTGCGCGCATATTTTACCGTAATGCAATTAACATAGGGCTTCCGATTATAGAGCTTAAAGAAACAGACGATATAAATAGCGGTGATGTGATTGAAATCGATTTGTCCAAAGGTATAATAAAGAATATAAGCAAGAATAAAATATATAAAACAAGTATTTTCCCTCAGTTTTTGCAGGAAATCGTAAAATTTGGCGGGTTAATTAAGTGGATTAAAGCCAAGGGAGGAAAAAATGAAAATACCTAAACAGAAAGTCAGAGTCCTCATCCTTTGCACAGATGGTTCATGGATGAAAGGCACTATACATGTGAGCGAAGGTTTAAGAGTCAGCGATTTTTTGAATGATCAAAGTAATTCTTTTATCGCGGTAACAGACGCAGAAGTTCAGAATTTGAAGGAAGTGCATTCTTTTAAGCTGGCATCGGGGATAACAAAACAAAAAAATACATTATTGCTTAGCATCCGGGCTATTAAATGGGTAGAGGAGCTGTAAAGATGGGTAAAAGCTACAAAATTGCAATAATCGGGGGCGATGGAACAGGCCCCGAAGTAGTTCGTGAAGGCTTAAAAGTATTAAAAGCTGCAGCGCAAAAATATAAATTCGAATACGAGACAAAAGAATTTGATTTTAGCGGGAAACGCTATTTAGAAACAGGTAAGCTGGTTGATGACAAAGACATAGCGGAACTTAAAAAATATTCGGCAATTTACCTGGGCGCTGTGGGCGACCCGGCTGTTAAGCCCGGTATAATTGAAACCGGCGTTCTTCTTAAACTGCGTTTTTCTCTGGACCAATATATTAATTTACGCCCAGTAAAGCTTTACGATGAAAGGTTTTGCCCCCTTAAAGACAAGAAACCGGAAGATATAGACTTTGTAGTTGTGCGTGAAAATTCAGAAGGCCTTTATAAAGGAATGGGTGAATTTAAGGATAAAGGCGCAAAAAACGAAGTTGCCATACAGATTTCTTATAACACCAGAAAAGGTGTAGAGCGCTGCATCCGTTACGCTTTTGAATGCGCAAAAAAGCGCAATAAAAAGAAAAAAGTAACTCTTTGCGGTAAAACCAATGTTTTAACTTATGCTTGGGATTTATGGCAGAGGACATTTAATGAGGTTTCCAAGGAATATCCCGATATTGCTACCGATTACGCTCACGTTGACGCAACCACAATGTGGTTTGTGAAAAATCCCGAATGGTTTGACGTGATTGTCACAGACAATTTATTCGGCGATATAATTACAGATTTAGGCGCGATGATTCAGGGCGGAATGGGTATTGCAGCAGGCGGAAACATTAACCCGCAGGGTGTTTCAATGTTTGAGCCAATAGGAGGGAGCGCGCCCAAATATACAGGAAAAAACGTAATTAACCCTTTGGCGGCAATTTGCGCAGCCGGCATGATGCTTGAAACTTTAGGCGAAACTAAAGCGGCAGAAGCTATTGAAAAATCAGTAATAAAAGTAAGCACAAAAAAATTAAAATCTCTGGCTGCAGGCAAAATGGGCTATTCAACGACTGAAGTAGGAGATTTGGTGGTCGATAACTTATAAATTAAGGAGATACAGTTAGATGAAGAAAAAAGCAAAATATAATGTCGCGGTAGTCGGCGCAGGCGTTGTGGGTGTTGAAATGATAAGGTGCCTTAGGGACAGGAAATTTCCCATAGACACTTTGAAAGTTTTTGCCCGTTCAAACCGCGAAATGGGTGTTGATGGGAAGTATCAGGTTGAAGCAATATCCGAGGACGGATTTAACGGTATAGATATAGCTTTATTTGCAGGAACCGAAGGAGAAAAGGGAGCCGCAATCACTTACGCAAAGGCAGCGGTTAACCGAGGCGCAGTTGTAATTGATAACGGCGCTGACTTTAGAATGGAAAAAGACGTGCCTTTGGTTGTTCCTGAAGTTAACGCCAAAGACATTAAAAAACATAAAGGAATAATTGCAAATCCAAACTGCTCAACCGTGCAAATGGTTGTGGCTCTTTGGCCGATTTATAAAAAATACGGCATTAAACAGGTAATTGTAACTACTCTTCAGGCATCCTCCGGCGCTGGTAAGCAGGCAGTTGAGCAGCTAAGCCAAGAGATTTCCCAGATTGCTTCGCAAAACTATAAAAATGTCCATGCTAATCTGGAAAATAAGGCAATGCCGCAGCAGTTAGCTTACAATGTCTTTCCTCAGATAGGCGGCTTTACTGATTGGGATTTTACCAGTGAAGAATGGAAATTAGTCAATGAAACCCATAAAATTATGGGCGATAAAAAAATAAAAGTTTCAGCAACCACTGTCCGCGTTCCTGTCAGAACCGGGCATTCTGAATCAATTTACGTTGAAACCAAAAAGCCAATTGACCCGAAAATCATAAAGAAGCTGCTTTCAAAATCCGCAGGCATAATCGTTATTGATGAGCCTAAAGATGGGCTTTATCCAATGCCGAAAGATGTGGAAGGTAAATACGAAGTATTTATCGGACGCATAAGAAGAGACCCGTTTAACAAAAACGGACTCTGGCTTTGGGTGGTTGCGGATAACCTCTTAAAAGGCGCTGCTCTAAACGCCGTCCAGATAGCGGAATATCTAATCAAGTAAATTAACCTTCCGGAATTTAACCAAACTTATCAGCTCGCTTTTGGCGACAAAATTATAGCATAAAAAGTTGATTTAAAATAAAAATGTTGCCTAATTATTTATTTCGCCTATAATTTCTCTTCTATATTTGTTATAATGAATATGCATTTTCTTTCGGTTTCATTCTAAAATATCGTTAACCTAACCTAATATGCAAAAAAATGTTCTTCTAGAAGTCGAATACCTCGGTACAAATTACTACGGTTTCCAGCTTCAGGATAAGGTTGGAAAGCGCGAGATAACTGTCCAGGAAGTGCTTGAAAAGGCAATAAAGAAGCTTTTTAAACAAAAAATAAGAATCGCCTATGCCTCACGCACCGATAGAGGCGTGCATGCCAAAGGCCAGGTTGTAAACTTTAAGGTAGATACAGTAATCCCCCTTAAAAACATAAAAAATGCGTTGAATACTTTTCTGCCGCCAGACGTGAGGGTTAAAAAGACAAAAATTGCCAAAGACGATTTTCACGCGCGCTTTAAAGCTAAATCAAAGATATACCGTTATGTGATACTTAACAAACCTGAGCCGACAGTTTTTCATTCGAATTTTTCCTGGCATATCGCCAAGCCTTTGGATATTTCCAGAATGATGCGTATTTCCAGAAAAATGAAAGGAGTCAAAGATTTTTCTATTTTTGCTAAAGAAGCAAGCACTTATGAAACATGCGTAAGGCATCTTAAGAATATTTCAATTAAAAAATCAAAAGGTTTTGTTAATGTGGACATTGAGGCGAGCGGATTTTTACATAATATGGCAAGGAATATAACTGCATTTCTGGTAAAGGTAGGCTGTGGTGCTTTAAGCCAAAAAAAAGCGATTGAGGTTTTAAACAAAAAGGCGCCTTACAGCAATAAGCCGGCGCCGGCCCAGGGGCTATATCTTATAAAGGTTAAATATTAGGCGCATAATAAAATTGTCAATCTGCGCAATGAATTTTTATGGCTTTTTTAAAGCCAAAATGGTATAATTTTACTTCAAGCAAGACAGGATTAACAATGAGAAAAATATTAATTTTAACGCTCGTAGGCATCATTTTTTTAACCAGCGGATGCTATTCTTTACGTAAGAAATTTGTACGGAAAAAGAAATATGAAAAAGAAGAGCCCGTTTACATCAATTTTAAAGACTATCCTGCGAAACCCAGCCGTGATGCGTACGTAGATTATTTCCTTTTTGTTAAAGGCTGGATAGATGATTTGACCGAATCTCTTCGGATTGAAAGGTTAAATGCCGGCTACAATAATAAAAGAGAAAAGCGTGCCATAAATGGCGCTGTAATGAACCTGGAACAGATAATTTCTTTTTTCAACCAGGAAGGCAAAGAAAAGATTTATCCTTTATATACTGAACTGGTAAAAGTAAGGGATACCATGGAAAAGGAACCCAACATGAGCCCAGCCCGGAGGAGCCTCATGCTGCAAAAAATAGAACATTTCCGTCGCGCCTTCGAGGCAGAATTTAAATATAGCGAAGCACAAAAGTGGATGGATTGATTATTTTGTGCGCCTCTCTCGACACAAATCTTTTATACCAATGAATAATCTGTCTTTAAAAATTTTTGCATTAGGCGAGCTTTACACTAATTGCTACGTTGTCTATGATAATCAAAAGAGGAATGCAATCCTGATAGACGCTCCGTCGCCTTCCTGGGATGTAGTTGATTTCATAAATCAGGAAAAGCTTAATATCGAATTTATCGCTCTCACCCACGGCCACTTCGACCACATCAGCGCGCTGGATGAGCTATCTTTTCCTTTCTACGTCCACAATGAAGACGTGCAGCTGATGAAGAATTCTGATTTGAACGGTTCAACTTTTTTTAATACAGCGATAAAAATAGAAAGAGAACCGGTTTCCTTTCTGGAAGAAAACAAACCTCTTATTTTTGACAATTCGAAAATAGAAATTTTCCATACTCCGGGGCATACCCCGGGCTCTGTGTGTCTCAAAATAGGCAAATGGCTGTTTAGCGGAGATACGCTGTTTTTCGGCTCAGTGGGAAGGACCGATGTGCCGCTAGGCTCTTACGAATCACTGATTAAATCTATAAAAACAAAATTACTTGTTCTGCCAAAAGATACGGTAATTTATCCGGGGCACGGGGAATCCAGCACAATCGAAGACGAAGTTGCTTCTAACCCTTTTTTGAAATAAACGATGCAGGTTTACCAGGAAGCATTTATCGATTATCTTAAAGTAGAAAAAGGCCTTTCCCGCAATTCTATTCTTTCCTACGGCGATGACCTGAAGAAATATTTTAGTTATCTTGAGGAGAAAGGCATAAAAGAGCCGTTGAAAATCACCCCTAAAGACATTTCTGATTTCTTGTTTGCCATGCGCAGCAAAATATCTGTAAACAGCATTTCGCGAGCGCTCTCTACGATAAAAAGTTTCCACAAATTTCTGGTAAGAGAAAAAATTTCTCCTTCCAGCCCTGCTGAATTCATTGAAACTCCCCGTCTTGATAAAAAAATCCCTTCATTCCTCAATTTTGAAGAAGTAAACCGGATATTAAAGGAGCCGAATTTAAAAAATCACCAGGGTATACGTGACAGGGCTATCTTGGAGCTTATGTATGCAACGGGCTTGCGCGTTTCAGAGGTATCATTTTTAAAAATGTCAGACCTTAATTTAGAGCTTGGTTTTGTAAAGTGCAAGGGGAAAGGTTCAAAAGAAAGAATCGTGCCTTTTGGTAAAATCGCCAAAAGTTTTGTGCAGAAGTATATTGATGAGGCGCGTCCCCGCCTGGCGGGTAAAAAAGTTTCACAATACATTTTTCTTGCGCAAGGCGCGCGGCATCTTTCACGCCAGAGTATCTGGAAAATGATTAAGAAAAATGTCCATCTCGCAGGAATAAGGAAACATACAAGCCCCCACACGCTTCGGCATTCTTTTGCAACGCACCTGCTTGAAAGAGGGGCTGATTTAAGGAGCGTGCAGGAAATGCTGGGGCATTCAAGCATTACTACAACGCAAATATATACGCATATAAACCAGACCAGGCTTAAGGAAATACATACAAAGTTCCACCCAAGAGCGCATTAACTATGGTAAGTAAACTTAAAAATATCAATTCATATTTTAAGCCAATACTTGAAAGTTTAAGTTCGCAAGCTTTCAGGATGAATGTAAGGATTTATCTCGTGGGAGGGGTAGTAAGAGACCTTATGCTTGGCGAGGAAATTTCCGACCTGGATATAGTTGTTGAGTCTGATGCAATAGCATTTGCCCATAAATTCGCAGATATACACAAAAAAGAATTCAAAAAACACCATACTTTCGGCACAGCCACTGTTTTTTTCGATAATCATCACATAGATTTTGTAACTGCGCGCAGCGAAACCTATTCTTCGTTTGGGGCTTTACCTAAAGTTAAACCTGCATTGTTAAAAGAAGACCTGCTGCGCAGGGATTTTACTATAAATGCAATGGCAATAAGCTTAAACAGGTCAGATTATGGGAAACTGGTTGACTACTATGGGAGAGACGAAGATTTAAAAAATGGGCTTATCCGCGTTCTTCATGGCGATAGTTTTATGGATGACCCGACAAGGATACTCAGGGCAGTAAGATTTGAGCAGAGATTTTTATTCAAACCCGAAAAGCGCACGCTTATGCTTGCCAAAGAGGCGATAAGCAAAAATGCTTTTAGCCTGGTCAATCCGCACAGGCTAAGGGAAGAGTTTTTCCTTATACTTAAAGAAAAAGCACCATCGAGGTATATCAAAAGATTGCATGAATTAAAAATATTGCCCCTGATAGGCATCAATATCAAATTAGATAGAAATGATTTCCGCATTTTTACGGAAATTGAACGCGCGATAAGTTTTTATAAAAGGAGATTCAAGAGCCATCGCGCGCTTGAAGAATGGCTCATTTACCTTATGGCTATTTTATATAAAATAAAGCGCAGCGACGCAGCTAAATTTTTGGATATATTCGGCCTCAGAAAAGGGGAAAAAATAAGAGTCCTGTCATTGTATGATAATATAGATAAGGTTAGGTTGTTAGATAGAAAGGTTTTGCCGCATGTGATTTATAAAACGCTTAACTCTTTAAGCTTTGAGAGCATAATATTTTTTTATGCATATTGCAAGAAAGGCAGGATAAGGAAAAATATAGAAATTTTTCTGGATAAACTGATTGGCATTCGCCTTCGCCTGAAAGGCGAAGATCTAAGAAGGCTTGGGTTTAAGCCGCCTACGCTTTACGGTAAACTTTTTGAAAAACTTCTATATGCAAAAATAGATAAAGGATTTAAAACACTCGAAGAAGAAATTCGCGAGGCGCATATTATATTTGAAAACTGCCAAAGTAAACATTGATAATTGTTGCGCTTTAAGCTATAATCACCTTTCGTTAAATTTGTTTCTTAGCGTAAACTTATAAACCTAATAACCTAACAACCTAACAACCTATCAACTTATGTCTTTACGAATGGAAAAAGTAAACAGCGAAATACAAAAACAGCTTATGGATATAATCCTGAAAGAGATAGATGATCCTTCCGTAGGCGTTCTGTCTATAACAAGAGTGGATACCACTTCAGATTTAAGAGAATGTAAAATTTATTTCAGTTTGCTTGATGAAACAAAATATGACAAGGTAAACGGCATATTTAAGGCAATGAACGCATTTATACGGATGCATTTAGGAAAAAGAATAAAGATAAAGATACTACCCGAACTTAAATTCATACCGGATACTTCAATAAAATACGGTGTAGATATGTATACGAAAATTGAAGAAATAAGAAGACAGGACAAGGAAAAAGAATCTAAATGAAAAACCCGTTAAAAGATATAATCGATAAGATTAAAAATAGTAAGAGTTTTCTTATAACTGCGCATGTAAGCCTGGAAGGCGATGCCTTGGGTTCAGAACTTGCAACTTATGCGCTTTTGAGGAAACTTAAAAAAAGAGTAGTCGTTTATAATAATGACCACACGCCGCCTATATATAAATTCCTGCCGCATTCCAAAGTGATAAAAAATTCCCTGAAAGAAGATAAATTTGATGTCGCCATGGTGCTCGATTGTTCAGATTCTTCACGCACCGGAAGGGTCAAGGATTATCTTAGCCGCGTTAAGTGCATTATAAACATAGACCATCATATCAGTAACACATATTTTGGAGACATAAATTTGGTAGACCCAAAGGCCAGTTCCGCGTGCCAGATATTATATAAACTCTGCGAGAAGATGAAAATAATGGATAAGCACATTGCTTTATGCCTATACACCGGAATTTTTACCGATACCGGTAATTTCACTTATACCAACACCACAAAAGAAACGCATAAAATAGTTGCAGAGCTTATGCACTACGGTGTCTCTCCGCGCCTTATTTACGAAAATGTGCATAGCCTTTGCGAAGACAAAGATTTGAAACTTATAGGAAAAATTATTTCCAATCTTAAATTCGATACTTCGCGGAAAATCTGCTGGGCTATCATAAACAAATGGGAAGACAAGGACTACGATTTGACTGAAGTGATATTTTCTGTGATGCGGCTTTTAAAAAATGTGGAAGTTTTGATACTTTTTAAAAAGGTTGAGAATAATAAAATAAGGGTTAATTTCCGTTCGCGCCCAACGGTAGATGTCAACCGCATCGCGCAGTTTTTTGGAGGCGGCGGGCACAGAAGCGCTAGCGGAACCACAATTGAAGGTAACCTGCCTCAGGTCGAAAAGAAAGTAATTTCTTTTGTCAAAAGGTATACAAACAAACTAAAATAAATAAATGCATTCTGTAAAAAACATAGAGGGGCTTATTTTGGTCGCAAAGCCGGGCAATATGACTTCCCACGATATCGTTGATTTTGTCCGTAAAAGGCTTGGGACGCGCCGCGTAGGCCATGCGGGGACGCTCGATCCTTTAGCCGAAGGGCTTTTGATAGTGCTTGTTGGAAAATATACAAAATTGTTTCCTAAATTTGTAAATTTTGACAAGGAATACCTTGGGGTGCTTAAGCTTGGCGAAGTAACTACCACGGGAGATTGCGAAGGAGAGACGGTAAAGCAGGAAGATTATTCGTATATAACCGAAGACAGGATAAAAGAGGTTTTCCCCTCGTTTGAAGGCGAAATAGAGCAGGTCCCTCCTATGGTAAGCGCGGTAAGAGTGGGAGGAAAAAGGCTCTACAGCCTTGCAAGAAAAGGGATAACGATTGAGCGGCCTGCACGCCGTATAAACATATATTCTTTGAAAATATTAAAGATTGATCTTCCATTTGTTGAATTTTGCGTGCGCTGTTCAAAGGGAACATATGTAAGAAAACTGGCCGAAGATATAGGCGAACGCCTTGGCTGCGGCGCACATATTATTAAAATAAAAAGATTAAGCATCGGAAGGTTTAAGCTCGAAGATGCTGTAAAATTAGATGACATAAATGAAAGTCATCTACAAAAAACTACCCTCTAGCAAAGTAAAGTGTATAGCTACTATAGGTGTTTTCGACGGTATTCACCTTGGCCACAGGTTTATTTTGGAAAAATTAAAAAAAGAAGCCTGCCGCCGGGGCCTGCCATCGCTGGTTATTACTTTTGACGTTCCTCCTGAAACAGTGCTTGAAAAATCCCACCGGCATAAACCTGATGAATTCCATGGTTTTCTTACCGACGCCGAAGAGAAGAAAGATATTCTTGCGTCTTGCGGCATAGAATATCTTTGGTTTCTCAAAACAAACAGGCCGCTTCTCAAACTTTCAGGCAAAGAATTTATCGAATATCTTTTTAATAATTTTTCCCCCGAACATTTGCTGATAGGCGAGGATTTCCGTTTCGGATATAAAGGAAAATCCGGTATCCGGTATTTAAAAAAAATATCAACTAAATACGGATTTGAGGTAAAAGTTTTAAAGAAAATACGAAAGTATGGGAAAATAATAAGCAGTTCACTTATAAGGCAACTGATAAAAAATACTGAGTTTCCAAAGATTAAAAATTTTCTGGGCAGGGATTATTTCGTAAAGGGAAAGGTGATAAAAGGTACCGCCGTCGGCAGAAAACTTGGATTTCCCACCGCAAACATCGATTATGACGGCTACGTAATTCCTCAAGATGGCGTATATGCTGCAATCGTTGAAATTGCTAACAGGAAATACTTATCTGCCGTCAACATAGGAGAAAGGCCTAGCATAAATAAAAGCACAGGAAAAATTCTGGAAGCGCATATTATAAATTTCAAAAGAAACGTATTGGGCAAAAAAATAAAGCTGCAGTTTCTTAAAAAAATCAGGAACGAGAAGAAATTTTCTTCAAAAGAAAGATTGATAAGCGCGATAAGAAAAGACGTTAATCGTATCAAAAAGTATTACCAAAAACCCGCAAAATAAAACTTATATCCCCGTTATTTAAAAGCATTTGTTTTCTGCCTTTTTTGATTTTCAATCTATAGTATACCCCCCTCGTTAAAGCCACAACTTATTGTATTTCAACGATTTATTAGTGAAAAATCATTGACAAATATGGCGTGGAGCACTATATTTGTATTGTGGCACAAAGTGGAGGAAAGTGGAATGTGGTATGGCGAATATTTACACAAGTTGGACAACAAGGACAGATTTGTTCTTCCTGCAAAATTCAGGGAAAAAATAAAGGCCTTCGAGAGTAAAATTTTCTATATAACCCGTGGACTCGAAGGCTGTCTTTTTATGTTTTCGAAGGATGTTTGGCAAACGCTCGAAGAAAAACTTAAAAGTGTATCTTTCACAAAACAAGAAGGGCGGTCTTTTAACCGCCTCTATTTCAGCGGTGCCCAGGAAATAGAAGTTGACTCGCAGGGCAGGGTTTTTATACCGAGTTACCTTAAAGAATTTTCCCAGATAAAAAGAGACATCGTTATCGTAGGCGTGGGGGACAGAATAGAAATATGGGACAAGGAATGCTGGGGAAGATTCTATCAGGAAAATAAGAAGAAATTTGAAAGCGCAGCGGAGAATCTTTTTATATAAAAATTATTGAATATATTTGTAATCTCTCTAAAAATATGTACAATATAAAATATGAATCAATTATTAGATAAAAACGAGACAAAAATGAAAGAATTTTTCCATTATCCCGTTATGTATCGGGAAGTTATTGAATTATTGGATATAAAAAATAAAAAAATTATTGTAGATTGTACTGCCGGGCTTGGTTCGCATGCTTTGAAATTTGCTGATTTTATGCAGCCGGATTCGTATTATATCGGAATCGATAAAGATGCAGAATCGTTGAAGATAATTAATGATAAGCTTAATAAATTGAACATAAAATTCAGCCTGGTAAATGGCGATTTTGCTAATATAGATAATATTCTAAAAAATTTGGGGCTTCCCGGCGCCGATGTTTTTTTATTCGATCTAGGCATATCTATGTATCAGCTTGTTAATCCTGAAAGAGGTTTTAGCTTCGCCAAGGAAGGCCCTCTTGACATGAGAATGGATAGGGCTTCTTTCATCTCCGCTTATGATCTTGTGAACAACTTAAGCGAATTTGAATTAGAAAATATATTTAAGAAATTCGGAGAAGAAAGATATTCCAGGCGCATCGCTCATGTACTCATAGAAAAAAGGCAAAAAGAACCAATCTCAACCACAACCCAGTTAACGCAGGCAATTATAAGCGCTATGCCCGCTTCGGCATTTAAATATAGAATTCATCCTGCAACAAGAATATTCCAGGCTTTAAGAATAGCCGTAAACAGAGAGTTAGAAGTTTTAAAAACGGGGCTCGATAAGGCTGTAGGCCTGCTTAACCCCGGAGGGCGTATTGGTGTGATTTCTTTCCATTCGCTTGAAGACAGGATTGTAAAACATGCATTCAGAGAGTTTAGCTCCCACGGTATATTGAAGATTATCAATAAAAAACCGATTGCGCCGGGCAAAGAGGAGTTAGAAGAAAATATTGCTTCACGTTCCAGCAAGTTGCGCGTAGCGGAAAAAATATAATATTATGAAGAAAAAATCTTTTTCTATTTTTATCGTTTTCTTATTTATAGCCAGCCTTACTTTTCTTCATCAAAAAATCCTCATTTACGTGGAAGCCTACAAGATAAGCAAAAACCATCGTTTATCTAACGAGCTTGTTGATAAGAGAGACTACTTGGTATATAATCTTACGAAAGAAACTTCTGTGCAAAAGATAAACCAGTGGGCAGAAAAGAACAATTTTTCACCTACTGAAAAGGTTCTTGCTTTAAACTTAAGGCGTGCGGAGCCGGCAAAGCCTGCTAACAAAGTTATGGCTATGTTTAATGATCTCTTAGGTATACCGACAGGCTCTTTCACGGCACTTGCGGGCGAAAAAGAATAACCTAATTTTTTTTAGTTTTTAAATTAAAAGTGAAAATAAGGGACGGCCTTAGAGCAAATTATATATACGCTTTCTTTGTCGTTTTTTTTATCCTGCTTTTTCTAAGAATTACTTACCTGCAGGTTTTTAAGAAAAATTTCTTCCAGAATCTTGCACAAAATCAATATTACCGCCTTATTCCGCTTTCAGGGAAACGCGGAGCAATTTTCGATTCGAAAGGCAGAATTCTTGCTACTGAAATAAATACGCATTCTGTATTTGCCGACCCTCATTTTATCAAAGATAAAGAGGCCGTTGCCCGCCTTCTTTCGGAAAAACTCAACCTCCCCAAACAGAAAATAAAAGGAAGATTGATGCAGAAAAAAAGGTTTGTGTGGATAAAAAGAAAAATTCCATGGTCGGAAAAAGAAAAAATAAAGGCCCTGAAAATAAAAGGAGTAGGGTTTTTAAGAGAGCATAAACGGTTTTACCCGCAGGACAAATTAACTTCTTCCTTGCTTGGCATAACAGATATTGATAGCCGCGGCGTTGACGGTTTAGAGCTCCAGTATGATTCATATTTGTGCGGTAAAGATGGTATGGTCAGGGTGTTGCAGGATTCATCTTCGCGTGAGGTTATACTTACTCCTCAGATAATTACTCCACAGGAAGGCCGTGATATAGTTTTGACTATAGACAGCCAATTGCAATATTGGGTTGAAAATTTCCTCGAAGAAACTATCAAAAAATTTTCCGCAAAAGAAGGAAGCGTTATTATTATGAATGCAGCAACCGGTGAAATACTGGTTCTTGCAAATTATCCTAATTTTAACCCTAATAATTCAAAGGAATTTTCACCGCAACTGATGCGCGATAAAGCTGTCTGTGATATGTTTGAACCTGGTTCTGTTTTCAAGGCGGTCACGCTGATAGCGGCGATAGAAGAAAATACATTTTCCGATTCTGATGTGATTTTCTGCGAAAATGGTTCATATAAGATACCGGGAAGCACTTTGCATGATGTTCATCCCTATGGCTCGCTTAATTTTCGCCAGGTTTTCGAAAAATCAAGTAACATCGGTGTAGGTAAAATTGCGAATAAAGTCGGCAGCCAAAAGATATATACCTATATAAAGAAGCTTGGTTTTGGAGATAAAACAGGCATAGACCTCCCGGGCGAAATACGAGGCAATGTCAAACCCTTGAGTTCCTGGTCGAAAACTTCTCCTTATATGATTCCGATAGGCCAGGAAGTAGGCGTAAACCTTATTCAGCTTGTACGGGCGTATGCGGTTATCGCAAATGGGGGGTACTTAACAAAGCCGCACGTAGTCAAAGGTATTTATTCCCAGGGTATATGCAAAGAAACGCCGATTGAAAGAAAAATGGTAATTTCTCCCTCAACAGCGGCACGTGCAAAGGGTATATTGGAAGACGTTGTTAAAAAAGGAACCGGCAAGCTGGCTGATATAGAGGGCGTAAAGATAGGAGGTAAAACCGGCACCGCACAGCATTTCGACGTAAAACTTAAACGCTATTCGCAAACCCAGTATAGAGCTTCGTTTGTCGGTTTTATAAGTGATTTAGACCCTCCTATAGTAATAGGCGTCAGCGTATTTGAGCCAAAAGGGTCTCATTATGGCGGAGTCGTTTCTGCCCCGCTTTTTAAAAAAATAGCGGAAAAAACTATAAAATATCTTGGCGGAGAAAAAATACCGGCAGTCGCTGCTGCCAATCAAAACTAACAATATGGAATTAAAAAAAATTTTACCCAGTCAAAAGCTAAATAAAACATTAGGCGCTCTTTCTATAAAAAATATAAACGATGATTCGCGTAATGCTGCCCCAGGGGATGCATTTTTTATCCTGAAAGGAAAATCTTTTAACGTTTTTTCCGTTTTAAAAAGCATAGAAGGGAAAGTTTCCTGTTTCATCGCAGACAATAAAAACAGAAAAGAGGTGGTTGGTTGCAGCCTTAATACCCCGGTTATTTTTGTAAATAATATTGACGCTGTATACAGGAAAGCGGTAGATATATTTTATGGTTTCAACAGCCGCGATTTTAAATTTATAGGAATTACAGGGACAAAGGGAAAAACCACAACAGCCTTTCTTTTGCATCATTTACTTAACAGCTTAGGCCAGAAAGTATCGCTTCTCGGAACGATAAAATATGTTATAGGTAAAAAAGAATATGAAGCGACCCATACAACCCCCGATTATCTTCGTTCGAGAAGAATTTTTAGTGAAATAAAAAAACAGAATTCAAAGTATATCGTAATGGAAGTTTCTTCCCACGGTATAGAGCAGCAGAGGGTTTCCGGAATTAATTTTGAAAGGTGCGTATTTACTAATTTGTCGCGCGAGCACTTGGATTATCACAAAACAATGAATAACTACTTTGCCGCAAAAAGAAAATTCTTTCTACAGAACAGCAATGCGATTTCCATAATAAATAAGGACGATAAATACGGCAGCCGCATGATAAAAGGGTTGAAGAAAGTAATAACGTATGGAGCGGGTTTCAAAACAGATTTTACGGCAAAAGATATAACCTTAAGCAAAGAAGGTATACGCTTTAAGCTATGCTATAAAGGTAAGGAATATGACGTAAAAAGTAAGCTGCTTGGCAGGCATAATGTTTTTAATATGCTTGCAGCAATCGCCACAACTTTTTCTCTGGGATTTTCTTTGGATGATATAATAAAATATGCAGCAACATTTAAAGGCGTAGAGGGCCGGCTTGAGGAGGTTTCCGACGGTATATTTGTTGATTATGCTCATTCTCCGGACTCGCTCAAAAAGGCGCTGCTTAGCTTAAAAGATATAGGTTATAAAAAAATAATATGTCTTTTCGGCTGCGGAGGAAACAGGGACAAAGGTAAAAGAAAAATCATGGGAAATATTGCCTGTAGGCTTTCCGATTTTACTTTTATCACTTCAGACAACCCGCGGCACGAAAATCCGTTGGATATATGCAGGCAGATAGAATCAGGGTTTAGCGGAAAGAAATATGTTTTAATCGCGGACAGGAAGGACGCCATAGAGAAAGCCGTAGAAATGAAGCGCAGCCAGCACGAAGCTTGCCTGATTATTGCAGGCAAGGGGCACGAGAATTATCAGATAATAGGCGATAAAAAGATCCCATTTAAAGACAAAGAGATTGTAAAAACCTGCATGAAGTTATGTTGATATCAGATTTTACCAGGCTGGAGGAATTATTAGACCCGGCTAAGATTTATAATCTTTATAATTTTAAGCCGATATCCGGTTTTTCTATTGATTCCCGGGCGGTTAAAAAAGGCCAGGCTTTTATTGCTGTTAAAGGCAAGCTGCGCGATGGCCATGATTTTATAAAAGAAGCTGTTAAAAACGGAGCTTCCTGCATTATTTCGCAAAAGGATAAAAATTTCCGCTGTAATGTTCCTTTTTATGTCGTTGATGATACCTATAAGGCGCTTAAGGATGTTTGCCGTTTCATACGCGAGAAAAAAAATCCTATAGTTTATGCTATAACGGGGTCAGTGGGAAAAACTACCGCGAAAGAAATGCTTTCGTACCTGATTTGCGGGCACTTCAGTGTTTTAAAAAACTATAAAACAGAAAATAATATATTGGGTATTGCGAAAACTATTTTTTCTTTACAGAATGAAAAGGTTTTGATTTTAGAACTAGGCACAAACAATCCCGGAGAAATAAAGGAATTAAGCGAAACCGTCCGCCCGGATATCGGGATAATCACTTTTGTAAAACCTGTGCATTTAGAAGGTTTGAAGAGCCTTAAGGGTATATTCAAGGAAAAAATTTCTATAGCTTCTTCTAACCCGGAGATGAAAATAATAATCAACAAAGATGATGGCTATCTAAACAAATTCAAGTTGCGCAAAAATGTTTTTTGGTTCGGGCAAGGCCGTGGCTGCAGCCTTTCCGCCCGGCTTTTAAAAAGCGATACAAAACAATCTACGTTTATTCTGCAGGATAAATTCGAACTTACCCTCAAAAGCGGGTTCGAAGGTTTTATTTACAATGCGTTGGCAGCTTTATTGGGCGCGAGCCTCCTTAAATTACCAATGGATAAACTTACCAGAAAACTTTGTGGTTTTTGTGATTTCCCTTCGCAAAGAATGCAAATTGAGAAAAAGAAAAATTTTCTTTTTTTAAATGATGCATACAACTCTAATCCTTATGCTTTTTGCGAAGCGCTTAAGCTTGTAAAAAAATTCTCTTTAAAAAAAGTCGCAATAGTCGCCGATATGCTCGAACTAGGAAACAAAAGCGCATATTATCACGAGAGCCTCGCGGTACCATTGAAAAATGCCGGTTTTGATTGTGTTTTGACTTTTGGCAAACAGTGCCGTCATCTTAAAAGAGCTTTGGTTAATATAGGTTGCAAAAATACATATCATTTTTCATCTCACGCCGCTATCGCCGATTTTGTAAACAAAAAAATAGAGAAAGGTTCGTTGATTTTTCTAAAGGGCTCGCGCGGGATGCAGCTTGAAAAGGTTATTGAATCTTTGTCGTAAAATGTTTTATAAGCCTCAACATAAAGGAGTGGCATGATTTATCATATTTTTTATCCGTTATCGAAATATTTTTTCGCTCTCAATGTGACAAAATACATAACATTTCGCGGAGGCTGCGCTTTTATTACCTCTTTTCTCATAGTGATGATATTTTGGAAATATACGCTTAAACGTCTGAAACGCCTTCAGATTATTGAGAAGATAGATATGTATGGGCATGTGCATCTGGAATCTCTTTATGCCGGGAAAAAAGGCACGCCTACCATGGGAGGAATTCTTATAGTCTTCTCGATACTTGTTACAACCATACTTTGGACGCGATTGGATAATTATTTTAGCTGGCTTTCTATGTTTGTGCTGCTTTCTTTAGGTGCGTTAGGGCTTCTTGATGATTTGCAAAAGACAAAAACAGGCAAAGGATTTTCGCGCAGTAAAAAATTTATTTGGCAGATTGTGATAGGGCTGGTTTTGGGTTTGTTCGTTGTGCTTACAAAAAATATTTCTACGGTATTTGACTTTCCTTTTTTTAAAAGAGTAATTATAGATCTGGGGTATTTTTATATTTTCTGGGCCGCACTTGTAGTTGTTTCTACCTCGAATGCGGTTAATTTTACTGATGGGTTAGACGGCCTTGCGATAGGCGCAATAATAATAAATTCCATCTTTTTCGCTTTTTTATGTTATCTTACCGGCCATATAAAATTTGCCCATTATCTGTTTATACCCTTTATATCAGGCGCGGGAGAATTAAGCATAGTTTGTTTTGCGCTTGTTGGAGCGGGACTCGCGTTTTTATGGTTTAATTCCTATCCAGCCGAAGTTTTTATGGGCGATGTTGGCGCGCTCGCCTTAGGCGGGCTGCTGGGGGCGATTGCGCTTTTTGTAAAAAAAGAATTCCTTCTTATAGTAAGTGGAGGCCTATTTGTTGCGGAAGCGTTAAGCGTAATCCTTCAGATTCTTTCTGTAAGGCTGCGCGGTAAAAAAATATTTAAAGCAGCGCCATTGCATCATCATCTTCAGCTTATGGGATGGGGAGAGTCAAAAATAATCATAAGGCTTTGGATAGTTTCAATTATTTGCGCAGTCGCTTCTATCCTGACGCTTAAACTAAGATAACTAAAAATCATGAACATTGACAACATTAAAAAGGTTTGCGTTGTTGGTTGGGGTAAAAGCGGTTTTTCTTTGTGTAATTTACTTCTTTCTTTAAAAAAAGAAGTAAAACTCACCGAGCTAAAGGAAAGAAAATATTTTCATCCCGCCTTGATTGATAAATTAAAAGATAAGGGTGTTTCTTTTGAATTCGGCGGGCACAACGAAAATTTCCTGAAAGGGTGCCAGCTCATAGTGCTTAGCCCGGGGGTCGACACGCTAAATTCCGCAGTTATAAAAATTGCAAACAGCCTGAATATTCCCCATGTAGGCGAGGTAGAATTTGCCTATTGGCTCACAAAAGCGAAATTTGTGGCTATCACAGGAACGAATGGCAAAACCACAACGACTTTTCTCACTTACAGGGTTCTGCGCGAAAACAAAAAACGGGTATTTTTGGGCGGCAACATAGGCATACCGGTGTCATCATTTATATTAGGCACCAGAAAAGGAGACCTGATAGTCCTGGAGATAAGTTCGTTCCAGCTTGAAACGATTTTGGAATTCAAGCCGTTTGTTTCAGCGCTCTTAAATATCGAGCCAAACCATTTAGACAGGCACCCTACATTTAATGATTATTTTAGGGCGAAGATGAATATTTTTAAGAATCAGCAGGACAAAGATTTTGCCGTCTTAAATAAAAACATAGAATTGCTTACCGATATAGAAAAGAAAATAAAGTCAAAAGTAATCCACTTTTCTTCTGAATTTGAAAACCAGAATTTTTCATGTATTTACAGGATAGCCGGTATTTTCGGTTTGGGGAAAGCGGATTGCCTGCATGTTTTTAACAATTTTAAGGGTATTCCTCACCGATTGCAGCTCGTTAGAGTGCTAAATGGCGTATCGTTTGTTAATGATTCTAAGTCAACGAATCCTTCTTCGACTATCTGGGCGTTTAATAATATAAAAGGCGATATTATTCTTATTGCCGGAGGAAAAGACAAGGGAGTTGATTATGAAAGCATAATACCGCATATGGGAAGGGTTAAAAAAGTTAATTTGTTCGGCCAGGCCGCCCAAAAAATAGAAAAAGCTTTAGCCGGGCATGTTAAAACGCAAATTTTCCCTTCGCTTAACGATGTGGTTTCTGCTTCTTTTAAAGAATCAAACCCTAAAGACACAATATTGCTTTCACCAATGTGCTCAAGCTTTGATATGTTCAGTAATTATATGGAAAGGGGCAGGAAATTTATAGAGGCCGTTAAAAATCTTTAAGGTAGATAAAAACGGAAAAATATGAATGCAATTGCTAATGACAGCCTTCGCAGCGAACGCAGATTTATTTTTCTTACAGTCCTGATTTTGACTCTTTTCGGAATGTTGATGGTTTATGAATCATCAAGCCTTTATGCTTACAGGACCGTGCAGGACGCAGCGCATTTCTTTAAAAAACAATTCATTTTTTTTGTGATTGGTTTTATCTGTTTTCTGCTTACGCTTTTGGTAGATTTGGAATTCTTAAGGAAACACGCCAAGGAATTTTTATTTGGGACACTTGTCGTATTGATAATATTGCTTGTTATAGGCAAAAAAGCAGGCGGCGCCAAGAGGTGGTTCCATCTTTTAGGATTTAATCTGCAACCATCAGAATTTTTAAAGATATTTTTTTCTATATATTGCATAGATTATATTATAAAAAGGAAAAATAATATTAAAAATTTTTCCACTTTGGTTCCTTTATGGATAGTTTTGGGGTTTATGTGCTTTGTCGTTGTCATCCAGCCGGATTTGGGAACGGCTATGTTTTGGGTATTATGGACGCTTCTTATACTTTTTCTTTACCGTGCAAGAAAAAAACATTTAGGTATTATAGTTTTGGCAGGCATTATAGCTGTGTCATTTTTGATAGCTTTTTATCCTTATAGGTTTAGGCGCATAACAGGCTACCTTAATCCTTTCGCCGACCCTCAAGACAGCGGGTTTCAGCTTATACAATCGCAGATAGCTTATGGCCAGGGCGGGCTTACGGGGGTAGGTTTTGGCGAAAGCAGGCAGAAATTATTTTTTCTTCCGGCAGCGCATACCGATTTTATTTTTTCAATTATAGCAGAAGATTTTGGTTTGGTTGGTTCGGTATTTTTGCTTGTAGTATTTTTTGTATTGTTCCATAAAATGTATAATATTGCCAAGAGGAATGAAGACGAATTCAGGCGTGGATTGCTTTTTGGGATACTTCTGATTTTTTTCCTAGAGATTGTGATAAACATAGGGGTCAGTTGCGGTTTATTTCCGACAAAGGGGCTTCCGTTGCCGTTTGTAAGCTACGGCGGCAGTAATCTTATAGTGCACTATATTCTTCTTGCGTTATTTTTCAATGCCTCGAGGATAGAAACGCGCCCGGTAGAGGCAGGTAAAAAACCTCAGGCTGTTAGCGGGGATTGGGCATGAATTTAAGGGTTATAACACTACATTTGTTTTTTATTATTTTTTCAATTTCCGGTTATGCGCAAAATACCAAAGAGATGCGCTCCGAGCACTTTATAATTACTTACGCTCCGGAAGCTGAAGACTGCGTTTATAAAGTGAAGGATGATGCAGAATATTTTTACCGCAAAATTACTCAGGAATTCGGGCTTGTAAGAGACAAGATGTGGTCGTGGGATGCCAGAACGAAGATACTTATTGCAAAAAACAGAGAAGAATATTTAAAGAATTTTTCCTGCCCTTCGTGGTCAACTGCATGCGTAGATTATCATAATAGAGTAATATATACCTACCCTTTGCAAACGGGTTTTTCTTCTATATTGTTGCACGAACTTACGCATATAATTTTCAGGGAATATATAGGCTATAACCGCTTGCCTCTTTGGCTTGATGAAGGTATGGCTACTTATATAGAATATCGGGATACCACGCAATGCCAGATGCTAGTTGCCTCTATGAAAAAAGTAATAGAACAAAATAAATACATAAAGTTCAGCGAAATTAACAGCACATATTCAATTGCATCCGGTTCAGATACGTCACTTTTTTATGTCCAGTCTTTCAGTATGGTCTATTTTCTTAAGGAAAGGTTTGGCAGGGACGATTTTTACGAATTTATTAGTTACCTTCGTTCCGGAAACAGCCTTGATGAATCTCTAAGAAAAGCTTTCCGGATTATAGAAAATACGGAAAGTTTTGAATCAAATTGGAAAAGATTTTATTCAATGTAGTATCCGCCCTCGCCCCTAGAAGGCCGATAACCATGGCGGGCTTTGGCGGATTTCAGCAAATTGGCAAGCCTGCGGCAGATAAATATATTGCAGCTTGCCAGAAATTAGGGTGTTACATGCGTATTTTATTCGTTTGCGACAGAAGCGCAGGGCATATTTTTCCGGCACTTGCTATGGCCAAGGCGCAAATAGAGCAGGGTAGAGATGATAAAGTGTATTTTTTTGCTACTTCGTTATTTCTGAAGGAACGCTTGACGGAGGAAGGGTTTAAGGCCTTTGGAAAATGTTTCAGCTCCAGGAATATTGTGGTTGAGGCATTTTACAGGTTCTTTGAAGCTTTGTATCTTATTTTTCGCATCAGGCCGCACAAACTTATAGGATTCGGGGGAAGGGACAGTTTTTTTCTGATACTATTAGGTTCGTTGTTTTTCCTGGATACCTCTATCTACGAGCCGAATGTAAATTGCGGACGTGCGAATATTGTACTTTCTTTTTTTGTCCGTAAAGTTTTGTGCGGTTTTAACAGGGCAAATTGCGGGAAAAAATATATTACAATAGGCATTCCTCTAAGGCCGAATATAAAAAAAATAAACAAAAATGAAGCGCTTAAAACACTTGGTTTCAATGATACGCCTGTCATTTTTTGTTTTGGAGGAAGCCAGGGCTCAGTATTCCTGAATGAAATTTTTACTAAACTTATCGATAGTATCCGTGGTAACTATCAGGTAATCCACCTGGCCGGGCAAAGAGAATACTTTAAAATTTCGCAGTTTTATAATAAAATGAATATAAATAAGTTTGTTAAGGATTTCTATTACCAGATGGAATTGCTTTACAGTGCAGCAGATATAGTGATTTGCCGCGCAGGAGCTTCAACTTTGGCAGAATTAGCCTATTACAAATTACCGGCTATCTTGATCCCGCATCCGGCAGCCGGCGGGCATCAAAAGGCAAATGCCATGTATTTTAAGGAAAGGCAGGCTGCTTATGTTTTTTTGCAGGAAAATTTTGATTTCGGGCAATTTCGCGATACCGCAGAAAAACTACTGCAGAATAAAGATTTACGGGAAAATATAAGAGATAATTTAAACGATATAAAAATCGGGATAGCTTTTGAAGATTTTTGCAGGAATAATTGTTTTTAGTTTGTTTCTAAATCCAGGAAGCATAAGCGCCAAAGATTTAAGAGAATTATATTCCGATCATTTTATTGTAGCCGGCGATAAAACAATAGACCAGCGTTATCTCGATAAGATAAAAGATATGGCAGAGTATTTTTATAAAACGGTCAGCCAGGAATTCAGGTTTATAAGAAATGAACCGTGGTTATGGAAAAACCGGGCAAAAATTTTTGTTGCGAAAGATAGAAACGAATATATTGAAAAATATAATTGTCCGGACTGGTCAAGCGCCTGCGTCAATTATCAGGATAAAACAATTTTTACCTATCCGCAGCAGAAAGAATTTTCTTTGATACTTTCGCATGAGCTTACGCATATAATTTTCAGGGAATATCTCAGAAAAAATCAATTGCCTTTATGGCTGGACGAAGGCGTTAGCTCTTATATGAGCGATAAATATATAAAGAGCAATGGAAGCTTAAGGCGTATTTTATTGAAAAAAATAATAAATGAAGGAAAATATATAAAATTTGAAGAGTTAAGCAAGCTTGATGCCGACTCGTTAAAAAACAAACCAAAAGAATACGTAGATTTGTTTTACCTGGAATCATTTTCTATCATCAATTTTTTTGTGGAAAAATGGGCAAGATATAAATTGGATAACTTTTTCAGGTTAATTAAAGAAGGCTGCACCGTAGAGGAAGCTTTAGGCAAGTCGTACAATCTGATGACAATCAAGGAGCTGGAAAAACAATGGATAAAGTTTTATCAACAATAAAAAACATTCATCTTATAGGTATAGGCGGAATAGGCATGAGCGGTTTGGCTCTTCTATTGAAAGAAAAAGGTTTTAACGTCACAGGTTCCGATGTTGTGGAAAGTTATATTACAAAAATGCTCAAAGAGCGCGGCGTAGAGGTTTATTTAGGCCACAGAAAAGAAAACATAGCAAAAGATACCCATCTTGTCTGTTATTCCTCGGCAATTAAAGAAGATAATCCGGAAATGCAAGAAGCAAAGCAAAGGGATTTGTCTATCTTGCAAAGAGGCAAATTGCTTGGCCTTATTTCGTGGGACAAAAAGACAATTGCCATAAGCGGGTCTCATGGCAAGACCACGACAAGCTCCCTAATAGGATTTCTTTTAACTTCGCTTGGTTTTAAGCCCACAGTATTTGTCGGCGGCATACCGCTTAATTACAAATATAATGCGTGGTGGGGAAATGAATATTTTGTTATAGAGGCAGATGAGAGCGACGGCAGTTTTCTTTATTATAACCCGTGGGTGTCAATAATAACAAACATAGATTATGAGCATCTTGATTATTACAAGAACATAGAAACGTTAAAGGGAAATTTTTTACAATTTGCTTATCAGACAAGAGGGCTCACCATAGGCTGCGGTGATGACCCGTTCGTTTATGAAATAATAAAAAAAGCAAAAGGCGTAAGTTATGGTATAGGTGCGCATAATAAAATCAGGGCAGAGGATTTTCATTATGACGGACAGTTCAGCTGTTTCAATTTTTTTATTGATGACAAATTAATACGGGAGGTTAAAATACCTCTCTTAGGTAAACATAATGCATTAAACACTTTGGCTGTGCTTTCTTTTTTTAACTACCTAAACGAAGATTTGGATAAAGTAATCGACGCGCTTAAGTATTTTAAAGGCACAAAAAGGCGCTTTCAAATAAAAAAGAAAATAGGAGGCATTACTTTTGTAGATGACTATGCGCATCATCCGACAGAAATTGATGCTGTGCTTAAAGCGGCCCGCTATCTGGACCCTAAAAGGCTGTTTGTAATTTTCCAGCCGCATCGGTATTCGCGCGTAGAAAACCTGCGTAAAGATTTTGCCTGTTGTTTCAGTGCGGCGGACGAACTTATAGTTACGGATATTTATGCAGCGTCTGAGCTTAACATGAAAAAGATTGACGCAAAGTCTTTATCCAAAGAGATACAGAGCAATTTTAAGGGAAGAGTTACGCATATACCCAAGGAGAAGCTTATAAGCGAGATACCCTTGCTTCTTAAGGAAGGGGATCTGGTTATGGGCCTTGGAGCAGGCGACATAAATAACGTAATGGATGGTATAATAAATGAATTTGAAACAAACAAAATTAAAGCGTAATTACAGCCTCGCTGATTTTACTACGATTAAAATCGGCGGAGAAGCCAAACATTTTTTTATCGCTGAAAACAGCGCAGCCCTCGGTAAGGTTTTAAAGAAATGCTGCGGCAGTTTTTATATTTTAGGAGGCGGTTCAAATCTCTTGGTTGCCGACAGTCCCATTAAAAAATGCGTTATCAGGCTTGGGGATGATTTTAGCTATATAAAAAAAGATAAGTGCCTTGAAATAGGTGGGGCAACAGCTCTTTCTAAAGTAATAAAATATGCCTCAGCCAACAACTTGGGAGGCTTTGATAATCTTGCTGGAATACCCGCAACCATCGGAGGCCTTATCGCAATGAACGCGTCTTCATTCGGCAGGGAGATATCGGCGTATTTACGCGAGGTTGAAGTAATGGATAGAAACGCAGCCGTAAAGATTCTGAAGAAAGAGGAAATCTCTTTTTCCTACAGAAAATCTTCCTTGAATGATTGCATAATATTACGCGCCTGGTTTGAGGTTGTTAAGGATTATGATGTCAAGGCCAAAATAAGCAATTTCTTAAAAACAAGGATGAGCAAACAGGATTTTGAGTTTCCTAATTGTGGCTGTATTTTCAAGAATCCGGTTGAAAAGCCGGCCGGATTTCTTATCGAAGCCTGCGGTCTTAAGGGATTAAAGAAGAATGACGCGCAGATTTCCCCAAAACACGCTAATTTCATAATAAATTTGAATAAGGCCAGGTATAATGATGTAGATTATCTTACTAACATTATAAAAGAAAACGTGCACAAAAAATTCGGAATTATTCTTGAGGAAGAAATAAAACGGTGGTCGTGATTAGAGTTTAGGCGTAACCAAAGGTAAGAAAATGCAAAACAAAGTAAATGAGGCATTAAAAGACATAAAAGTAGGCGTTTTGGGCGGAGGGGTTTCCTCTGAAAGAGAAATATCGCTTCTTTCTGCCAATGAAGCCTATAAGGCTCTTAGAAAAAATAACATAGAAACCGTTTTTATCGATATTACAATTTCAGAAAAAGAAAAAGTTAAAGAAATGATTTTATCAAGCAATATAGACCTGGCATTCATCGCTTTACATGGAGAATTCGGCGAAGATGGGAAAATCCAGGAAATACTTGAAGAACTTGATGTTCCTTATACCGGCTCAGGTTCGCGCGCCAGTTACCTGGCAATGGATAAGATTGCCTCAAAAGAGATTTTTATAAAGGAAAGTATCCCGACCGCAGGTTTTAGTGTTTATGAACCAAATCAGCCGATAGAGTCCTTGGCGGCAAATTTAAAATACCCGGCCGTGGTTAAGCCTTTTTTTGCCGGTTCAAGCGTCGGAGTGTTTATAGTGAGAAACACACGCGAGCTTAAAACGGCTATCGCTAAAGCGTTGGCGCTTCAGCCGAAGGTTCTCATAGAAGACTACATAGAAGGCAGGGAATTTACCGTAGGAATCTTTGAGGATAAGGCTCTCGCAGTTGTAGAAATTGTATTAAAAAGCGGTTATTTCGATTTTACTACGAAATATAGCGATGGTTTGGCCCAGTTTATAGCTCCGGCTAAGCTCGATAAAATAATTTATAAAAAAATCCAGGATACGGCTTTAGCTGCTCATTGTGCTTTAGGTTGCAAGCATTTTTCACGGGTTGATATACGCTTAGGTTGCGATAATATACCTTTTGTTTTGGAGGTAAATTCAATACCCGGCTTAACTACCCACAGCCTTTTGCCCCTTTCAGCTAAATGTTGCGGCATAGATTTCGACGAATTAATAATCAGGATGACACAGCTCGCTTTAGATGGGAAAAATTTTAAGAAAATTAGAAGAAATTAAATCAGGTTTTACGCCTAAACGCCTAGGAATAGGAGCGCTTTGCGTTTTTATTGCCGGTATCGTTGTTTATTCCGGTTCTTTGGTATACCGTTCCGGCTTCTTTAAAGTTACCAGGATAGTTTCGAATGTTCCCATAGAGCCAGCTCTTAAAAATTATATTTATAATAAATCTTTATTCAAGCTGGATATCAGAAAAATCTATGTTTTTATTTCCGGAAGGCATCCGGAGTATAAAAGCATCCAGGTTTTGAAAGAATTCCCTTCTTCATTAAAAATAAATGTAATTAAGCGTAAGCCCTTTGCAGAGCTTTCTCTTAAGAATTTTTATGTTTTGGACAGGGAAGGTGTTATCATAGGCGTAAGCGAGTTGCCTAGTTCACCAAAACTGATAGCCGTTGAAATGGGCCAGGATAATATCAGCCTTTCAAAAGGGATGTGCATTACCGATAAGCGGCTTGAGCTTGGCTTTAGATTGATTGAAGTTATAAAGACAAGAAAATTCCTTAATAAATTTTCAATAAAGAGCATAAATGTGGCGTTTCCGGAGAGTACTTTTTTTCTGGCCAATGATACGCGTATAGTAATAGGCAACAGTGATTTCGAAAGAAAGCTTTATATATTGGAAAATCTTTTGAATGAAAAACTTTCCGGCAGTATGGATTCGATTGAATATATAGATTTAAGATATAAAAAAGCATATGTAGGTTATAAAAAATGAAAGGCGCCTGCGGCATAGACATAGATACCGATAAAACATATATTGCTTTTGCGAAAAAGCTGCGGCACGAGCTTATTTTTATGGAAGAAGCAGGGCTCGAAATTCCGTTTTCTGCAGAAAATTTACCCCAATTCCTTAAAGAAAACAGCAGCAGTATAAATCAGAAAATATGCGAGAAGGAAAAGCAATTATCGCTAAATATTGAAAATATATATATCAATTTACCTATGATTTTTTCACGGAAAGGCGAATTTAGCGCAACTATACCTTTAAGGAAAAGAAAAAAAATTACAGCGGCAGATATAATTTTTGCAAAGAAATACCTTCAGGATACATATCTCGACTGGGATGATTTTTGTATTCATAATTTTGTTTTAAATTATGAAGTAGAGGGTAAAACCTACGATTCTGCACCCACCGGAATTATTGCAAAAAAAATAAAATTAAATTCTTGCCTTGTTTGGATTAAAGACAAATTTCGTAAAGATACTGAAACCGTTTTTTCTAGTTTGGACAGGAATTTTGCGGGATTTATTTCTCCTTTCGCAAGCGTAGCGGGAAGCGTATTTACGCACCCAAAAGATATGGAAAATTCGTGTGCGATTATTGACATTGCTTACGATAGGACTTGTGTTTTGGTATTTAAAGATAAGCGTATTTCCTACATTAAAGAATCGGATTTCGGTCTTAAGAAAATTTTTGATGAGTTGGAGAAAAAAATTATCCTCCCGGCGGCATTGGCACAGGAGGTTTTTAACCGCTATATTTCTTTTAAAGAACTGTCGCATTTAAAAGAGGTCAGCATAAAAACAGGCGACAATTATATAAATTTAAGCACCCAAGCCGCCAACACTTTCGTGAAAGAGTATATAAAAAATGAGCTTGAAACTATAATTGCGGCCGCGAAAGAAGCGCTCTCTCCTGATGCGTCTGTTTATGTCTGCGGCAGGCTGAACATAAAAGAAGGTTTTTGTGATTTTCTAAAGAGCTTTATCGCGTATAATGTAAAATTGGGCAATGTCAAAGAGGTTGCATCTAAATCTTTCGGGGCGCTAAATTACGGAATGCTAAGGTTTATGGAGGAGGGTTCGCTAAGGAAGGATTCGTTTGTAAACCGTGTTATAAATATATATAAAGAATATTTTTGATGGATAATGAAAGAGAAATAATCTTAAACGATTTTTTCAAAAGTTTACGCATAACCCTCAACAATTGTTCTGTATATTTCAAAGAGCACCCGCTTTTTATAAAATCAATCGAAAAACTACACGCAGATACCCTGGCAGTCCTTAACTTCCTAGACCCCATTGTTTTAGGCATTACTCCTAATTCCTTATCTGTCGCAGACAAATATTTTGAAAAAGAATCGTTATATTCAGAATTAGCTGCTTTTTTGCACAGGAGGAAAATAAAAAATATAGAAATTAGAAAAAATATAACTGTTTCCGATGTGGGTATTTTCGTAACATCTTTAAGTTTGCCGATGCTTGATATTTTTAAGGAAGGAGGCCTCGCGTATCTTTTGGAAAAACAGGGAGTTTCCAGCGTCATTGTTACCGAACTGGATTATTCTTCGTTACTGCGTGCCGAAGGGCAGGAGCAGAAGGACGTATGGGCTTATTTGCTGAAACGTGCGGTTAAGGAGCAAAATGAGGCGCAGATAAAAGATATCGTTGAGAATTTTGATGCAGCATTCGAAAAAATTACAATAGCCGATTTTTCCGAAAATGAAAACCTGAGAGCATCTGTTGCAAAGTTCCTCAATTTTTTAAAAACACAGGAAAAGCAAAATTTCGATAAATGTGCAAAAATTCTTATAAGGGCTATTTCAAACAGCAAAACATATACGGGTAAGGATAAAATAAAACAGCTCGCTTTTCTCGCCGACAGCTTAACCCCGCAGGAAATTACCAATATATTATGCGAAGAAGTAGCTTCCCAGGATGCGTTTAATGTGAGAAGCATTGAGCTATTTTCTTCATTGCTGGACCGGTCGCAAAATGAATCAGTTGCATCGGCGCTTACGCAGCGGGTCAAGAAAGATTCAGGATATAACACCGCTAATATTAAAAAAACAAGAGAATTGCTGGATTCCTTGGAGGAATCTTCCGTGAAGATGATTTATCAGTATGCTCTCGGCGCTATTCTTTCCGATATGGGGCTTGCAGGAAGCCTTTTGTTTGACGCCGAACAAATGAAAAAAAACTACCGCACAACATTGCTTAATTTGTTTGCCGAGGAAAGAATAACTTTCGGATTGGTGCAGATTGCGGAAAAAATTTATACTGAATTGGAGAAGGTGCTTAACGAAGCAGACAAGAGTTTTATGTATAATTTTTTCGAGTTGGTAGCAAAAAAGATTAATACCGGCAGCGGCCTTAAAAATGTCCTTGAAGAAATCAAAACAAAAGCAGACAGGAAGCTCGAAGAAGCATTATTGCTGGAGAAAATTGATATCGACAGCGCGATAGGTTTTATCTCTAAAACTACTTTCGATAAAAATTTTTACCTGAATAAAATATTTATTGAAAAAAATATAAATTACAATATCTTTGGTTTGTATTTTAATTTCTTTCCTCGCGACATAAGCGAATTTTATAGGGAAATAAAATTAAACAATTCGGATATTAATTTTATAAAAAAAGTCATAGAAAGCCTTAAAAACAAAAATACGGAAGTGGCATGCGATATACTTGAAAACATTTTTTATATAGCAAGCCGTTTTCTTAAAATGGAAATATTGAAAATAATGCAGGATTTCTCCAAATACAATGAAAATTTTATTATATCCATTCTGCTTAAAGAAGAACTACCGATTAAAAGGCAGGCTATGGGTGTTGTGATGAAAAATAATTCATTACGGCAAAAGGCACCTGGCGTACTTTTATCAATTCCCAATCGTTTTGGGCTGAAAAATAAACTGCTAAATGAAAATATAAATATACTGGGAGAGTTTAAGCTTATTGAAGCAAAGCCGGGGCTTGAAAAAATTTCTAAGTTAAAAGTATTTTGGAAAAAAAGCCTTAAAAATTCAGCAGTTAAGGCATTGGCTAGGTTGGTATGATGGAAAAGATTGAACAATTCATTAAAAAATTAGTAACTTGCCTTCAGATAGCAAAGATATATACTTCAAGCCACCCCAAATTTACCGAGGGGCTTGACGCAACTTACGAAAGCTTAACAGAGGTATTGCGGGAGAAACATGAATTTACCGTAGGAATAATCGGCGAAGAAATTGCTTATGAGCGGGAAATATTTTTTGAACTAAGCCAGAAAATAAAAGCGGCAATAGGCCTTTTAAAGAAAAAAGGCATTGAAAGAATTACATTTATAAAAGGTATAGAAAAAGATGAACTTTCTAAATTTATCGAGTATTTGGCAATACCGGAAACAGAAGACGTGCAAGACCCGCAAAAATATATTACAACTATCGGAGTGCGAAACATCAATGTAGGCAAAATAAAATCTTCCGAAGATACAGATAAGACATCAATTCAAGAGAAGAAAACCGGAGACAGCGAAAGCTATTATGAAGAATCGCTAAAAGCCGTAGAAACATCCATAGAAGATATTTTGGAGAGCAAAAGTGTAGACGGCGTTGATTTTCGTTTTAATGTTATCGGCGTTATGGAAAATTTAATGAAAAAACACAATGAATTCTTGAGGCTCGCTACGGTAAAACGCTATGATTCAACCACTTTTTGGCATTTGCTTAATGTTTCGATACTTTCCATGTATTTTTCGTGGAGGCTTGGATTTTCGAAAGAAGATTTTCTGGATATCGCGACAGCGGCTATTTTCCATGATGTAGGAAAAATATTTATTTCACGTAAAATTATCCAAAAACCGGATAAATTATCAGTAGAAGAGTTTGATATAGTAAGGAGCCATTCTGCTCTCGGCGCCCAAATTCTTCTTAAATACTCGCAAACGCTGGGTATGATTGTACCTGTGGTTGCTTTTGAGCACCATTTGGGCTATAGCGGAAAAGGTTACCCTAAACTAACATTTGAGCAGAAACCGCATATGGCTTCATTGATTGTTTCTATTTGCGATGTTTATGATGCGCTTACCCAGAGGAGAAGCTATAAATGGGAATATTCCCCGGCATTAATTTATGAAATAATGACAAAAGAGAAAGGCGAATTATTTCATCCCGAGCTCCTTGACAGTTTCTTTAAAATCATAGGCGTCTGGCCTTACGGCACGCTTGTTCTTTTAAACGACGACAGTATTGCTGTAGTAAGAGAGCAGAACGCTGATGATATATTTAACCCTGTGGTTGAGGTCATTTTTCCTGCAGAGAAGAAAAACCGTATAAATCTTTCAAATAACCGCGATGTTGCGATAAAACATTTCTTGAACCCTACTTCTGAAGGCAAACAGTATCTTACCTTTATCTAGCCCCTTCCGGCTGATCGCGTGTTGATATTGCATAAAAAACATTTACCCCCCTTAATAAATATGATAATATTTAATATATTGTTATCCTTCAATTAAGGCAAGTTTATGAGGACAGAAAAGAAAAAAGTACTTATTGTTGATGATGAAATCGAGATCGTTGATTTTCTAAGCCGCTTTCTGCAAAGGTTAGGTGTTACGGCAATCAAGGCTAACAGCGGGGAAGAGGCTTTAAGAAAATATAACGAGGCCCATCCGGATTCTGTATTTCTTGATATCCAAATGCCCGATAAAGACGGCCTGACAATTTTAAAGGAAATAAAAAAAATTGATTCTGCCGTTAAAGTAATTATGATTACCGGAAAAGATGATAAAGAATTGCAGGCAAAAGCTAAAAAATATGGCGCGCTCGATTATATTACTAAACCATTAGATTTAAGCGAGTTAAGCGCTAAAATCAACGATTACATTTTATAGTTTTTGCAAATAAGCCCGATGAAACCAGAATACCATAAGAAACTTCAAATCGCTGCACGCCAGACCATACTTATACACAGAGCCGATACCCTCATAAGGATAATCTTAAGGACAATCGTAACCAGCCTTAAGGTTAAGCATGCCGGAATATTTATTTATGACAAAGTAAAAGACGAATATGTTGTAAAGATGTCCCGCGGCCATACCGGCCTTAAGGTCCCTGCAGGATTTGCAAAAATCAGGAAAGGCAGCCCGCTGGTCAGGTATTTTACGGACAAAAGTATAAACTTTCCTAAAGAGCATATTTTATGGTCAAAAATATTAAGCAGCATTAAATATTGTAAAACGAAAAAAGATGTAAAAACAACAAGATTTCTTGAAGCCTTAAAATTTGAACTTTCTTTATATGGGGCAAAAGCGTGTATACCCGGATTTTTCCGGAAAGACCTGGTTGGAATTTTATTTTTAGGAGAAAAAAGAAATAAAAAAAGTTTCGGCGAAGAAGAACTGCGGTTTCTATCCGTGCTCGCGTCTGACGTCGTAATGGCGCTTAAAAACGCATGGCTTATCGAAGACCTAAACCGGCAGATAGACATAAATAAGCGCCTGCTTTTTCAGACAGTTGCAGCGCTTGCCTCAAGCATAGAAGCGAAAGATAAATATACCATAGGCCACACAGAACGCGTTGCAAATTACTGCCTTGCTATTGCGTATGCATTAAAAAAGCGGAAAAAAATAGAAGGATGGGAAAAGTTCCTGGAGAATTTAAAAATTGCCGCGTTATTCCATGATATCGGCAAAATAGGCATCCCGGAAAGTATTCTAAACAAACAAGTGGCTTTAAACGAAGAGGAAAAGAAAATTATTCAAAGCCATCCTTTGATAGGGGCGAATATTTTAAACCACATTGAAGAATTTAGAGAGGCCCTTGAAGGGGTTAAATATCACCACGAAAAGCACGACGGAAGCGGCTACCCTTACCATCTTAAAGGCCGTAAAATTCCCCTGATTGCTTCGATAATCGCCCTTGCCGATACTTTTGACGCGATGATAACGGACAGGCCATATCGGCGCGGAATGTCTCAGGATAAAGCAATTGAGGAAATAAGAAAAGTGAAAGGCATACAGTTTGCTCCTCACGTGGTAGATGCATTTTTAAAAATCTATCATTCCAAAGGAAAACTTCTGGAATTAAATAAACAGATAAGCCGCCATCTATTATTTTCTAAAGAAAACACCTTTTGAAATGAAAAATATCGTTGTATTCTATATTTCTGAGTTTGGCGGCCACAACAAAGCTGCAAATAACATAAAAGAAGCGCTTCTCTATAAAGACCCCGGCCTCAATGTTTCGAATATCAATGGTTTCGGATACTTTTATCCGCGCACGGAGCGATTCGCAGATTCTTTATATACGACAGTTATAAAGCATTTTCCCGCTATCTGGGGAAGAATTTATGACAGAAAAAAAATAATAAGAAACCTTAGTCCTTTAAGGAAATGGGTAAGCGAGCATACATTTAAAAAGCTTTCCAATTTTATAAAAAAAACTTCCCCTGATTGTTTTGTCGCAACACAGGCATTTCCCTGCGGCCTTATCGCTGACTTTAAGGACAGGTTTAATTGCAAAATTCCGCTTATAGCGGTTGTAACTGATTATCATCCCCATGGTTTCTGGATACATAAATCTGTAGATAAATATATTGTCGCTTCGTTAGAAGCAAGGGATGTTTTAACAAACAGCGGCGTTGCCAGAGAAAAGATAGAAATTTTAGGCATACCTATTTCTTTTAAGTTTTTAAATCATTCGCGAAGAGAAGACGTTGCCAGGGAATTTGAATTTATTAACGAAGCGAAATCAATTTTGATAATGGGCGGAGGTTTAGGCATAGGTCCTATAGAAAAAATTGCAAGAGAACTGGACGATTCCAAAGCGGATTTTCAAATTATAACCATATGCGGTAAAAATGAAAAGCTTTACGGATGGTTTAAAAAGAATAAGCATAGTTTCAAAAAAACCGTATTTTATTTCGGCTATGTTGATTTTGTTAATAAGATAATGGATTTCGCAGATATCATCGTTACAAAAAGCGGCGGCATTACCATTTCTGAAGCGCTCTCCAAGGGTTTAGCGATAATAGTTTCAAATCCTATTCCGGGGCAGGAAGAGCACAACGTTAATTATCTTTTAAAAAACGAAGCAGTACTGCGCGCGGATGAGCCTTGCGAAATAGGCAGAATCGCCAGAGAACTCCTTGAGGATGACGCAAAAATGAGGCACTTTAAGGAAAATGCGAAACGCATATCTTCGCCCGATTCTTCTTTGAAGATAGCCGAGCTTATATTAGGGAATATTTCGTAATGTATTATTTATATATTGCCGGAAAAGCGCTTGCTTTGTTTTTGCCGCGAAAGCTGGCTTATTGTTTAGCGGGCTTTTTTGCAAACTGCCAGTATTTCTTAGCCAAAAAAGACAGGGCGGCAGTTATTGAGAATCTTTCTCCTATAATAAAGGATAAAAAGCAAAGGCAATTATGCGCAAAAAAAGTATTTATCAATTTTGCTTATTACCTTGTTGATTTTTTCCGTTACTCCAGGCTTAACGCAGATTTTATAAAAAAATATGTCCGGATAAGCGGCATTAATTATCTTGAAGAGGCGATAAAGCAGGGCAACGGAGCAATTGCAGTTACCGCTCATCTTGGTAACTATGAGCTGGCTGGGGCAGTTACCTCTCTGGCAGGATACAGTGTAAACGCTGTTGCCTTGTCCCATAAGGATAAACGCATTAAAAACTTTTTTAATAAACAGCGGAAAATTGCCGGTGTTAATATTGTTCCTGCAAGCGTTGCCATAAAAAGATGTTTTTCTCTGCTTAAGAAAGGAGAGCTCGTTGCTTTTTTAGGGGACAGGGTTTTTGCAGACAGCGGCATAAAGGTAAATATGTTTTCAAGGCAGGCTTTAATGCCAAGGGGCCCTGCATTTTTTGCTTTAAAAACTCACGCTTCAATTATGCCGGCATTTTTTGTAAGAGAAAATAAATATTTTTATCATTTGATATTCGAGAAACCTATAAATACAAAAATTTTAAAGACAGAAGAAGATATAGTTAAGGAATACGCTACGGTGCTTGAAAAATATATAAATATGTATCCTGACCAGTGGTACTTGTTTCAACCTTACTGGCTATAGCAGTTAAAATTAATAAACGGTATAAAAATGAAGATTTGGGTTCTTATTCCGGCTTATAATGAAGCGAAGCCTCTGGAAGCGATACTGCGTAACTTACGAGAGAAGAAGTTAAATATCATAGTCGTTGATGACGGCTCCAAAGATGCCACCTATAACACGGCAAAAGGCGTGGCTGATATAGTAATCAGGAACGAAAAGAACCTTGGCAAAGGTATGGCCTTAAGGCGTGCCTTAACGTATCTTTTAGAGAATGAAAAATTCGATTACATAATAACAATGGATGGCGATGGCCAGCATTCCGTATCGGATATAGATAAATTCGTAAAAGAGGCAGAAAACAAGGAAAATTTTGTTGTCGGCAACCGCATGGTTAATCCACGGGTAATGCCAAGGACACGCATAATTACCAATAAGCTTATGTCCTGGCTTATATCTAAAATGGTTTCGCAGTCAATTCCCGATACCCAGTGCGGTTTCCGCCTGATGAACAGGGATGTTCTTGAAAAAATAAAATTCAGGACAAATAAGTTCGAGGTTGAATCGGAAATACTCATAAAAGCGGCGAAAGAAGGATTTACCATAAAAAGCATACCCATAAAAAGCATATATTTCCGGCGCATAAAAAGCAAAATCCACCCCTTTTTAGACACTTTCAGATTTATCAGATTTCTTTTTACTATAAACGAAAAAGAAAGGTAAAGGCAGTTTGGCAATAATAGGAGGAGTTAAGTGGGTATAAAAAGTAAAATTATTGCTTTTCTTGTCGGGTTATTTTCAAAAGAAGTAGTTGTGATATTACTCGCGGCATTGCCTATCTTTGAATTAAGGCTGTCAATCCCAATCGCAATGTTTAAATTCAATATGCCGGCTTATGAGGCATATCTATTGTCAATTTTAGGCAATATGCTTCCCGTAATTCCTTTTCTTATTTTTCTGCGCTGGGCAGTAGTAAGATTGGAGCGTTTGCATTTTCTTGGAAAATTTCTTAAGTGGTGGTTTGAAAGAGCTGAAGCCAAATCCAAAGCTATTAAGACTTACGGGTTTTGGGGGTTGGTTATTTTTATAGCTATTCCTTTACCCGGTACCGGCGCCTGGACCGGTTGCGTTGTTGCCACTTTGTTTAATTTTAAATTAGTCCGTGCGACTATGGCTTGTTTTCTCGGCGTGCTTGGTGCTGGTATTATTGTCCTTGTCCTTTGCGGCGGAATTGGCCAAATCCTGCCATTCTTATCAAAATGAAACCCATGCGATTGATTATTGCTACAGAAAACGAGGGAAAATTAAGAGAGATAAAGCACCTCTTAAGAGGTGTGAAAATTTCAATTGTTTCGCTTGCCAAGCTGGATAAAAAATTCCATATCAAAGAAAACGGGAAAACTTTTTTCGAAAACGCAGTTAAAAAAACCAAGCCTGTATCAAATTTCTATAAAGATGATTTAGTTGCAGGAGAGGATTCAGGTTTAGAAGTAAATTTCTTAAAAGGCCAGCCTGGAGTTTATTCCAAGCGCTACTCAGGAAAAAATTGGACTTACGAAAAGAATAACCTCAAAATTCTAAAAGAATTAGAGGGTGTTCCCGCAAAAAAAAGAAAAGCAAGTTTTCACTGCTGTTTAGTGCTTTTTAAAGCAGGTAAATTGATAAAGAAAATTGACGGCCGGCTTAACGGCTACATCAGCAAAGACTCGCGAGGTGTAAACGGTTTCGGCTACGACCCTATATTTTATATACCTATATATAATAAGACCATCGCCCAGCTGCCTCTAAATGTTAAAAACCGCATTAGCCATAGGGGTATAGCCTTCTTAAAACTAAAAAAGTGTTTATTGCTCATGCAGAAAAAGGTGGTAAATAATGTCTAATTTGGCAAGCCGGTGGAAACGTTTTTGGGGAGCTTTGGTTGATTCTTTACTTGCGATGACGGTAACTTTGCCTGTTATGAGCTTAATGGGCATACCTAAACAAATCAAGCTTTATGGAAAAATTACATTAGAGCAATACGCAGTTCTTTTTGTTTTAGGTTGGATAGTTTTCCTAGCTTTTAATGGCTATCTTCTTTTTAGAAAGGGTCAGACTGTCGGCAAAGTTGTCGTGAAGACCAGGATTGTTGACGTAAATAATAAGGTGCCAAACTTTGCACGTATTTTAGTCTTTCGTTATTTGATTCTTGGCCTTATGGCTATGATTCCGATTCTTGGAATTTTTGTAAGTTATGCAAATGCTTTGTTCATTTTTGGCAAAGAACGGCGTTGTCTGCATGATTATTTGGCGGGCACTTGGGTCATAAATGCATAAATTTAATAATGTGGCCTCTATCCGTCAAAAACCGCATTAGCCACCGCGCGAAAGCATTTTTAGCATTAAAGGATGTTTTATGGAAAATGAAATTGATTTGAAGTTAAAAGAATTTCAAGAAGCATATTGTCCTTCTGCGAAAATTGCTCTTGAGTTTTCTGAAGTAGAAACTAATAAAGGCGAAGCAAGTGTATCTTTTGAGGGATGGAAAACGGGATATTTTCTAATAACTATTTATCCAAGTTATTATTCTCGTACATATGAACAAAAAAACTTTATACTACAGCACGAATTAACGCATATACAGGATGTGGTTAATCCGCAATTTGGTTTTGACTACGGCTATTTATGTACGTATGGTCTAGGGGAAAGTGATAAAACCCGTCCGCTCGAACAGGTAATATCAAATTTTATATGGGACGTTACAATTGATATACGACTAGAAAAAAAATATTTGCATAAAGTTTATAGTTTTGAACAAAGAATAAATCTGGATGTAAAATCATACCTAAAGGATGCATGGAACGGTGTTGACATCGATTTGCCTCTCAAAAATATTGAAGCGTTGCTTGATGGAGATAGCATTACTCTTGCTGGAATTAAACAACTAACCGAAAAAGTAGCTGTTGAAATAAAAAGACTTAGCAACGAAAAAGAAGACCCCAGCTTAAGAGGCCTACGATAATCTGCGCTAAAATTGTAATTATCTGCGACTATCTGCGTTAGATCTGCGATAATCTGCGTTAAAGCTGACAGCTGACGTCTGATATCTGAAAGCTACCCCAACCTTGACTTTTCCCTCAAAATGCCGTATTATCTATCCTATTATGTCAAGACGTAGTAGAAGAAAAAAACTGTCCTGGCGCAGAAGGCGTAGGAAAAATAAGGGACAAAAGCCCTGTTTGGGCTAACGCCCGCGCAGATTTGGAAGCGGATAATCGCGGATAAAAAATTCCAAACAACAAATTCCAAATCCCAAATAAATTCCAATGACCAAAATTCCAATGTTCTAAACTAGTTTTGGTCATTCGGAAATTGAAATTTGGAGTTTATTTGGAATTTGATGCTTGATGCTTGGAATTTCAAATATCTGTGGTAATCTGTGATTTTCTATCTGTGATCATCTGTGTAAAATAAAATATGAGTATAATCGAGCGTTTCAAAGAGGATATCGAGACGGTATTTAGAGAGGATCCTGCTGCCCGAAGCCGCATGGAGATTGTGCTGTGCTATTCAGGCATGCATGCTATCTGGACTTACCGTTTTACACACTTACTTTGGCTTAAAGGCTTTAAAATTGAAGCGCGTATAATTTCCCAACTTTCAAGATTTTTTACCGGCGTTGAAATCCATCCCGGCGCAACAATCGGAAGAAGATTTTTTATAGACCACGGTATGGGTGTTGTTATCGGTGAAACTACGGAAATAGGCGAAGATGTTTTGCTTTATCAGGGGGTTGTGCTTGGCGGAGTTTCTCTTGAAAAGCACAAACGCCATCCAACGCTCGGCAATAAAGTTGTTGTTGGTTCAGGAGCCATACTTTTAGGCCCGATAAAAGTGGGAGATGAAGCAAGAGTTGGCGCAGGTTCAGTTGTTATAGGTGATGTGCCGGATGGCGCAACTGTTGTGGGCGTGCCGGGAAGAGTGATTATTGAGCGCGAGCCAAAGCATGTAAGCGGAGTCGCGCTTGACCATAATAAATTGCCTGACCCCGTAATTGAGGTTTTACACCGTTTAGAAAAGAGGATAGAAGAGCTAGAAAAAAAACATGGCAAATACCATCCAGGTGAGGAGTAGAATGAAAGTGCTAGTTACCGGCGCAGCCGGGCTTATCGGTTCAAATGTCGTAAAAATATTAGAGAAAAAAGGCGCTAAAGTTATTGCCTTAGACGATTTTTCAAGCGGCAATTATAAAAATTTAATTGGCATTAAAGGCGATATCATCTGCGCTGATATTTTAAATGAAAATGTTTATTCCAAACTGCCGAAAGTAGATGCTGTTATCCATGAAGGGGCTATCACCGATACAACCCTTAAGGATGACAAAAAAATGATAATGGTAAATTTTGAAGGCTTTAAAAACGTTTTTAATTTTTGTTTAAAGAAAAAAGCCAGATTGGTTTATATTTCAAGCGCAGGCGTTTACGGCGATGGGCCAAGCCCGATGAAGGAAAGCCAGGAGGCGCGGCCGCTTAATGCTTATGCTTATTCCAAATATCTTTGCGATTGCCACGCAAAAAAATTTATGGGCAAAAAAGCTTTGCCGCTTTTAGCGGGAATTCGTTATTTTAATGTTTACGGCCCGGGCGAATATCACAAAGGTTCAGCGGCAAGTATGATTTATCAGCTATACCTGCAGATGAAAGCAAATAAGCGCCCGCGTGTTTTTAAATCAGGAGAACAAAAAAGAGATTTCATTTATGTGAAAGACGCGGCAAGAATTACAGTTGACGCGATTAGCCTTAAAAAAGATTTGATTGTAAATGTCGGAACGGGGATAGCGCGCAGTTTCAATGATATTATTTCAGCATTAAACAAAGCAATGGGTAAAAATTTAGAGCCGGATTATTTTGATAATCCGTTTACCGGCCTTTATCAGGATTTTACAGAAGCGGATACGAGCATCCTTAAAAAGAATTTAAAACCCGCTGAATTCAGCCTGGAAAAAGGCATAGAAGATTATGTGAAAAAGCACCTGTCTTCGGGTGTTTAATTGCCTTGTTTTTAAGCTATTTTCAGGCTTTATATATAATTATATAAAAATTATATAAAAAAAACTTGACAAATTTTTTAAATAGTATATAAATATACAGCATCGGGTGTGTTCTCTTGACAGCCAAATCAATATACGTTAAGTCTTAATAACCTCAAAAGATTTCTTCTGGGGTAGCTTCAAAAGGGGCAAAGCTTAAGTCTTAAAACGAAACATAAAACAGCAAGGGAGAGTAATATCCCTAATGGGGTATTTTTGTCTCTTGCCTTTTTTTGTCTATATTGTTCATTGATAAATGCCAAGATTATTTTAAAGCCTTTGGAGGGTTTGATCCTGGCTCAGAGTGAACGCTGGCGGCGTGGATTAGGCATGCAAGTCGAGCGATCTTATTTTTGCTTTTGCGGTGGGGTAACTCATTGCAGAAGTAGAAATAGGTTAGCGGCAAACGGGTGAATAACACGTGGGTAACGTACCATAAGGAAGGGCATAGCCTCGCGAAAGCGGGAGTAATACCCTATGTGTCCCGGAGTCCGACAGGACACCGGGAGAAAGATGGCCTCTATTTATAAGCTATCACCTTTTGAGCGGCCCGCGGCCTATCAGGTAGTTGGCGGAGTAACAGCCCACCAAGCCTAAGACGGGTAGCTGGTCTGAGATGATGGTCAGCCACACCGGAACTGAGACACTGTCCGGACTCCTACGGGAGGCTGCAGTCGAGGATCTTTTCCAATGGACGAAAGTCTGAGAATGCGACGCCGCGTGAGGGATGAAGGTCTTCGGATTGTAAACCTCTTTTATTGGGGAGGAATGTTGAAAGGTGAACAATTTTTCAATTTGACTGTACCCGATGAATAAGCCACGGCTAACTCCGTGCCAGCAGCCGCGGTAATACGGAGGTGGCAAGCGTTACTCGGTTTGACTGGGTGTAAAGGGTTCGCAGGCGGTTAGATAAG
>Ga0265297_10001056_pt1 | contig 68663 bp, 56 predicted proteins | sample Munlanlwell13791_FD_192502 | JGI IMG/M metagenome (GOLD analysis project Ga0265297, IMG submission 192502) | Leachate microbial communities from a municipal landfill in Southern Ontario, Canada - Leachate well 137-91 | ecosystem: Engineered > Solid waste > Landfill > Unclassified | place... | reverse complement strand
ACACCCCACGCTAATTGGAATGGCGCGGGTGTGGTATCTCTATACCAGGAGGGTTATATGGATATGAAGATGCAATCGTTAGTGCCTATGGTGGTTGAGCAGAATGCCAAGGGTTTTGAGCGCGCCTACGATATCTACTCGCGGCTTCTTAAAGACCGGATCATTTTTATCGGTACTGCGATCGACGATATGGAAGCGAATCTGGTGATCGCGCAGATGCTTTTTCTGCAGCAGGAGGATCCGGCTAAAGATATTCATATTTATATTAATTCCCCGGGCGGTTCGGTTACCGCGGGCCTGGCCATATACGATACAATGCAGTTCGTGAAATGCGATGTGGCTACTTATTGCGTGGGCCAGGCCGCCAGCATGGGCGCTATTCTTCTGGCTGCCGGCACTAAAGGCAAACGTTCTTCGCTGCCGAATTCCAGGGTAATGATCCATCAGCCCTGGGGAGGCGTTCAGGGCGCTGCCGAGGATATATCGCGCCAGGCGACAGAGATACTTAAGATGCGCGATAAGATCAATGAGATATTGGTTCATCATACCGGACAATCCCTGGAGAAGATCCAGAAGGATACGGACCGGGATTATTTTATGTCCGCCCCGGAGGCCAAAGAATACGGCCTGGTGGATGAAGTGTTCTTAGGGAAGACAAAGAAATAAATATCAATCAAACAGCGAGGTAAAGAGATGAAAAAGAATTATTTGCTTACACCTGGGCCGACGCCGTTACCGCCGGAGGTCTGTGAATCGCTTTCCCGGCCTATTATCCACCACCGCACCCCCCAGTTCCAGGCTATCCTCAAAGAGGCGCACGAAGGGCTGAAATATATCTTTCAGACCTCTAACGAGGTGATGATCCTGGCTTCCTCGGGGACCGGCGGGTTGGAATCGGCGGCGATCAATTTTCTTTCCCCCGGGGATACGGTCATTAGCGTCGACGCCGGTAAATTCGGCGAGCGCTGGGCGGAGATCTGCAAGGTTTACGGGATAAATTGCGAAGTGATCAAGGTGGAATGGGGCAAGGCGGTGGACCCGAAAGCCATCGAGGAAAAATTAAAGTCCGGCAAAGGCAAATACAAGGCGGTATTCACTACTTTATGCGAGACCTCGACCGGCGTAGCCACCGATATCCAGGCGATCGGCAAGATCGTTAAGGATACCGAGGCGATCCTGGTGGTGGACGCGGTCAGCGGTTTAGGGGCTATCGACCTGAAGGCTGACGAGTGGTTCTGCGATGTGGTGGTCTCGGGATCGCAGAAAGGCCTGATGCTCCCTCCGGGGCTGGGATTTATTTCAGTAAGCCCTAAGGCCTGGAAGCTTTCCGAAACATCAAAATGCCCGAAATATTATTTTAACCTTAAGGCCGCGCGCAAGTCTTACGCCTCGACCGACACGCCATGGACGCCGGCTATAGGCTTGATCATCGCTTTGAACGAAGCGATAAAACTGATGAAGGCTGAAGGGCTGGATAAGATATTCGCCTGGCATCATAAGATGGCCGCCGCTGTGCGCGCCGCAGTCCAGGCGATGGGCCTGGAGCTCTTCGCGCCCGACGCTTTTTCGGATGTGGTCACTGCGGTGAAAGTCCCTGCGGGAATAGACGGAGAGAAGCTGGTCAAGACTATGCGTGATTCTTACGGGGTCACCATTGCCGGCGGACAATCCGAGGTTAAAGGCAAGATCTTTCGTTTTGCCCATATGGGTTATATCGGCGAGTTCGATATAATCTCCGGGATATCCTGCCTGGAAAAGGTTTTAAGCCAGATGGGCTATAAATTCCAGATGGGAGCCGGCGTGGCGGCTGCGGAAAAGGTGTTTTTGGATAAATAAGAAGCAGTTACTGCCGATAGAAAAGCGTTCAAAAGGACGGCCATAACAAAGCCGTCCTTTTGTTTATTTAGGGCCGGAAATTAGCTATTTTTTACTTGATTATTCCGGTATTGCTGGGGTATAATATACACCTTAGTCTGCCGGGAGAGACCCCGGCTTTGTTTTGGCAAGTAAGGGTTGTATTGTTCTTTTACGTGAGGAGAATTTGACATGTTTAAAATCTTAGTAAGCGATTCGTTGTCGGAAGAAGGTTTATCTATTTTAAAGGGCATCAAGGATTTCCAGGTGGATGTTAAAACTGGAATGAAACCCGAAGAGTTAAAAGAAGTTATCAAAGATTACGACGCCCTTATTGTGCGCAGTGCCACCAAGGCGAATAAAGAAATAATCCAGGCTGCCGCTAAGTTAAAGGTGATCGGCAGGGCCGGAGTAGGGCTGGATAACGTGGATCTGCCCGCAGCCACTGAAAGGGGCATAGTGGTTATGAACGCCCCGGCAGGCAACACGATATCCACCTGCGAGCATACGATGAGCATGCTTCTGGCTTTGGCCCGCAGCATACCCCAGTCCAACGCCTCGACTAAAAAAGGCGAATGGAAGCGCTCTAAATTCATGGGCATTGAGCTTTACAAGAAGACCCTGGGCATCGTAGGTTTGGGCAGGATCGGCCGGGAAGTCAGCCGCAGGGCCCAATCCTTCGGTATGAAGATAAAAGCTTACGATCCTTATCTTTCCCGCGAGGTGGCTGAGGATTTGGGGATAGAGGTGGTCGACCTGGACCAGCTTATGGCCGCATCGGATTTTATCACCGTGCATGTGCCTTTGACCGAGGATACCAGGCATCTTATTTCGGATAAGCAGTTCGGGATGATGAAAAAAGGGGCCAGGGTGTTGAACTGCGCCCGCGGCGGGATCATCGATGAACAGGCGCTGGTCAAGGCGATCAAAGAAGGCAAGATAGCCGGCGCAGCCCTGGATGTTTTTGAGTCCGAACCTCCGGCCGCTGATTCCGAATTGCTTAAGCTGGATAATGTTATCGTTTCCTGCCATTTGGGCGCTTCCACGGAAGAGGCCCAGGTGAACGTGGCCATAGAGATCGCCGAATGCGTCAGCGATTTTCTTCTGGGAAAAGGCATCCGCAACGCGGCCAATTATCCCAATATAGACGCGGAGCTTTACAAAGTCCTTCAGCCGTATATCCTGATGGCGGAAAAGCTCGGTAATTTTTCCAGCCAGATCATCAAGGGCCGGATCAGCGAAGTAGAGATCCAGTACAGCGGGGAGATAACCAAATACGACACCGCTTCTTTATCTATGGCGATAATGAAGGGGATGCTCAGCCCGGTGTTGAAAGAAACGGTCAATTTCATAAACGCCATACCTTTGGCCCGCAGCCGGGGGATCCAGGTAAGGCAGACAAAGACCTCCGTTGACCAGGGTTTTGTGAACCTGGTCTCGCTGGTGGTCAAGACCGATGAGGAGTCGCGCGTTGTAGCGGCCACGCTTTCCCCCAAACGGGAGCCGCGGATCGTGAAGATAGATGATTTTTACGTTGAAGCCACGCCGTCCGGTTATATGATCGTGATGAAGAATATGGACAGGCCCGGGATCATCGGGAACGTGGGTATGTTGCTGGGCAAGCATAACATAAATATCGCGGCAATGATCTTCGGCAGGAACACTCCGGGCGGGGAAGCGGTGAGCATCTTCAACGTGGATAGCCCGATATCGGCGGAACTGCTGGAAAAGATCAAGGCTATGGAGAATATCCTGGCGGTAAAATTGGTAAAATTATAAGCGTTTTAAAAGAGGTCGGTCATATGAAAAAGTCCTGGCTTGTGTTACCGTTGTGCGGAGCATTGATCGCGATCTTCGGCCGCGGCAACGCCTTGGCCGAAGAAATAACCCTGCTTTTGACCGGACAGACCCATTCTATGATCTATACCTGTAGCTGCCCTAAAGAGCCTGACGGCGGAGTAAGCCGCAGGGCGGGTTTGATCAAGGAGCTAAGGTCTAAAGACCCGAATATCCTGGTTTTGGACAGCGGGAATTTTTTTGCCGGGGGGATCCTGGATGAATATGCCCAGAATCCCGAGTTGGACCGCAGGCGCAACGGGATAAATCTGAAGGCTATGGATATTATCGGTTACGACGCTGTCGGCATCGGGGACAGCGAGTTCAGCTTCGGCAGGCAGGTTATGGAAGAAGAGCTTGACCGGGTAAAGATACCGTTGGTTTCCTGCAACCTGGTGTCGGAAAAAGTGGCGCCGTATGTATTAAAGAGGGTCGGGAAAAGGCAGATCGGGATAACCGGTTTGATTTCTCCTTTCAGCGCGGCGAAAGCCGGAGGGCTTAAGATCGACCCGGCGCTGGACGCGCTTAAGCGGACCGTCCTGGAATTAAAACAGAAAAAAACTGATATTATCGTCGTTTTAAGCAATTTGGGCGAAAAAGAAGATAAGGCGTTGCTTAAAGAGCTTCCCGGAATGATCGATATCCTTGTCGTGGGCGCTAACCGCCAACAAAAAGAGCCCGCGACCATGGTCGATTCTACTTTGTTATTAAGGCCGGTCTGGCAGGGGAGAAAACTGGTAAAAGCCACGTTGGTCCTGCAAGGCGAAAAGATAACGGATTCCCGGGTGGATGAACTGCGGCTTTCGGATAAGGTGGCTGATGATAAGCAAATCCAGGATATTCTGCCGCGGTGTTTTAAAGACGATAATTGCCGCAAAGCGGGGATGCTTGGTATATGCCGGGACCCCGGCGCGATCAATGCCTCCTGCCAGTTTATCGAACCGAACAAGGTCGGGCTTTTGATCGTTACCCCGGCTGTTTGCCGGACCTGCGATACGCAGCGGGTGATCAAGATGCTTAAAAACCAAATGCCCGGGCTGGAGGTGTCCTATGAATATTATCCCGGCGAAAAGGCGGCTGAGCTGATCCGCGGCCTGAAGCTGGAGACCTTGCCGGCTTATTTGCTGGACAGGTCGGCCGAAAAAGAGAAGGATTTCGATAAACTTAAAGTTAACCTTGAGGAGAACGGCGGCTATTATATGATAAAGCCCCAGGCTGCCGGGGTGGGGTATTTCCTGAACCGCGAAAAGGCGGCTGACAATCTGGATGTCTTTATAAGTTTATATGACCCGAACACCGGGAAATTGCTGGAAAATATCAAGGAGTTCAATCCGCGGATACATTTGCTGGCCGGCGAATCCAAGGATGGTAAATTGACCGCCCCCCAGGGCCAGTCTGAGATAGAGGAGTGCTTAAGGACGGTCTGCGTGCAGAAATATTATCCCGGTTACGCCTGGGATTATTTATCCTGCCGCCAGAAGGATATAGAAAGCTCCTGGTGGGATGACTGCCTGGGCATCCTGGACAGCGCGGCGGTAAAAAAATGCGCCCGGGGCGAAGAAGGAAGGGCGCTGCTTCTGGAGAATACCGCGCTCACTAAAGAGCTGAAGATAATGCATGGTCCGGCGTACCTTCTGGATAACCAGGAGGTATTCAGCTCGGTGAATGTCCCCTCGAAAGAGGAGTTGCGCAAAATAATAACGGCTAAATAAAGAGGTGTTGAAATGACCGCTAAACCCAAGATCTATTTGATCGATGTAACTAATCGTGACGGCGTGCAGACTTCCCGGATCTGCCTTTCCAAACTGCAGAAGACCATGCTCAATTTATATCTTGATGAAATGGGTTTCTTCCAGTCGGAGTTCGGGTTCCCCCTTACCCGCCACGAGACGAATTATCTTAACGCCAACCTGGAGCTGGCCCGGCGTAAGGTTTTTTCCAATATCCGCCTGAGCGGATGGCTGAGGGCTACTTCGGAAGATGTCAAGCAGGCGTTCAAACTGGTCCCCGGGCTCAGGCATTTGAACCTTTCGATATCGACTTCCGACCAGATGATCGTGCACAAGTTCAAAGGCAAATTAGACCACTCGTCGGTGATCAAGGAGATGGAAGACGCGGTGGCCACGGCAAGGAAGCTTGGGGCTGAATCCATCGGGGTCAATGCCGAGGACGCCTCGCGCACCCGGATCGAATACCTGGTGGAATTTTCAAAAGCCGCCAAGAAAGCCGGAGCCGACAGGGTAAGATACTGCGATACCCTGGGGTTTGATTCGCCGTTCAGCATCTATGAACGGATCAAGAAGCTGGCTGAAGAGGTTTGCCTGCCTATCGAGGTGCATTGTCATAATGACCTGGGTATGGTCGTGGCTAATTCAGTTTGCGGGGCTATGGCGGCTAATGACGCCGGCCAGGACGCGTATATAAATACCTGCGTGAACGGAATGGGCGAGCGCGCCGGCAACGCCGATCTGGTGGCGGTGATACTGGCGATCAAATATGGCAGCCAGATGCGCGACAAGTATATGCTCGATGAGAAGATCAACCTTAAGGTGGCCTGGAAGATCTGTAAATACGCGTCATACGCCTTTGGTATACCCATACCCATAAATCAGCCCGGCGTGGGCTCCAATGCCTTTGCCCATGAATCCGGGATACACGCGGACGGGGCGCTCAAAGACAGGCGTAACTACGAGCTTTATGAATATGAAGAGCTGGGCCGCGGCGATCCGGAGATAATCGAGACCGGGCGCAAGATAACCGTAGGGGAATATTCCGGGATCAAGGGTTTCAGGAACGTTTACGACAAGCTGGAGCTTGTTTTTAAGGATAACAAAGAAGCCGCTGATATACTGGAGCTGGCGCGGTACGCCAATGTCCATAACCAGAGGCCTCTGGTAGACGATGAATTGAAGTTCATAGCCAAATATCCGGATATCGCCCGTAGGATATTCACGATGCAGGCATAAAAATAACAAAAGGATATCATTATAATGAATACAGTTTTAGTAGGCGCGCAGTGGGGTGACGAGGGTAAAGGCAAGATAATAGACATACTCTCCGCCAAGGTGGATTGCGTAGTGCGTTATCAGGGCGGCAGCAACGCCGGGCATACCGTGGTGGTCGACGGTAAGGAATACATCTTTCATTTGATACCTTCGGGGATCCTGCATAAAGGCAAGGTCTGTTGTATAGGCAACGGGGTCACCATTGACCCGGAATCGCTGATAAAAGAGATCGAAGGCCTGGCAGCGTCCGGCATATTCATCGACGACCGTTTAAAGATCTCAAGCCTCGCGCATCTGATCATGCCGTATCACAAAGTACTGGATAAGCTGCGCGAAGCGAAAAGGACCAACCGGATCGGCACTACCGGCAGGGGCATAGGCCCGTGCTATGCGGATAAGATAAATCGCTGTGGCATAAGGATGGCCGATCTTTTGAACCCCGGGATCTTCCGGGAAAAGCTGAAAGACAATCTGAAGGAAAAGAATGAGATATTCAAGAAGGTTTACCGGCATAAAGGTTTCGCCTTTGAGCCTATATATTCCCAGTACCTCGCGTTCGGCAGGAAGATCGCCCCGTATATTTGCAATACTGCTTTGTTGTTGAACGATATGATCGACCGCAAGAAGGATGTCCTTTTTGAGGGCGCGCAGGGGACTTTCCTGGATATAGATTTCGGGACGTATCCGTTCGTTACTTCTTCTTCCGCCACATCAGGGGGGAGTTGTATCGGCACAGGGGTCGCACCGACTCGGATAGATAAAGTCATCGGCGTGGTCAAGGCCTATACTACCCGGGTGGGCGAAGGCCCGTTTCCCGCCGAGTTTGATCGCCGGTTCTCGGATCTTATCCGCAAGAAGGGCCATGAATTCGGGGCTACTACCGGCAGGCCGCGCAGGTGCGGATGGTTTGACGGGGTTATGGTCAGGGAAGCGGTCATGATCAACGGCATAACCGAATTGGCATTGACCAAGCTGGATGTGCTTGACGGGCTGAAAACGATCAAGCTGGCTGTGGGTTATAAATATAAAGGCAAAGTCTTTAAGGAATTCCCGGCTGATTTTGATGCCTTGAGCAAAGCGCGGCCCGTGTATAAGCAGGTCCCGGGCTGGGTTAAGCCTTCGGCAGATGCCCGCAGGTATAAGGACCTGCCGGCTAACGCCAAAAGTTATATATCGTTGCTCGAAGACCTGTTAAAGGCCAGGATAACCATGGTTTCCGTGGGCTCGGGCAGGACGCAGACGATAAGCTGCCGTTAGGGATAATAAATAAACGCAGTCCAAGAGGGGATGCGGGAGAAGATATGAAAAACCGGATCGTTTTCGTTTTGATCGCAGTAAACGTATTATTCCTGGCCGGCATGGTCCATTCTTACTCAAAATCCCGGCGGACTAAGATAGCGCGGGATAAGGAAATGTTCATCCGGTTCGATGCCCAGGAAAAGGCATACAGCCTTCAAAAGGAAAACAGCGCTTTGGAGAATAAACTTAAAAAAGCCGAAGATGCCCTTAAATCGGCAAAGACCGGTTTTGATTCCGTCCAGAAGTCGCTGGAACAGGAGCGTAAGATCAACCAGGATCTCAGGGCCGGGATAGAAAAGCTTACCGGGCTCAAAGATTCGCTGGAAGAACAATTGAAGGACGCAACCGCCGTTAAGGCAGGGCGGCAACCGAAAAAGTAGCGTCAGCGTTCGACAACTTGTGACTGTTTGATTGAAAGAGAGGGGTTTCCTTTCTTTTAAAAGGAGGTGGGTATGGCAGTGCTTCGCAGGATCAAAGACAAGATAAAGAAAGCGGTGCTGAAAAAGAAAGTTTCCGTTTCGGCCAAAACCAAAAAGACGGTCTCGCGCAAAAAAAAGGCAAAGCCGCCGGTGGTGGCATCGGTGCAGGCATTCCCGTTAGAGATGCGCAAGGAGCTTTTAGGCGTGCAGGAGATGGCTGTGGAAAAGAGCAAATTCTCCCATCCTCAGGTCAAGAAATTTAGGCGCTCGTTACCGGCGGAGCTGCCCGGGCAATACAATAAGGATATGATGGCTTTGCAGGTGCGCGACCCCTGGTGGCTGCACTGCTACTGGGAAGTGGCCGCGAATACCTGGAGCAGCCTGCGCGAGCGGCTGAAGGACCTTTTTAACAGCGCTAAAAAAGTCCTGCGGGTCTACGATGTCAGCCAGATAAATTTTAACGGAAAGAACAGCCACAAATTCTTCGATATCGAGGTGCATCACGAGTCCACCAGCTGGTATATCGATACCGGCGGGCCCGGAAGGTCCTGGTGCGTCGATTACGGCTTGAAGCTGGCCAACGGCGACTTCATTACCATCCTGCGTTCAAATACAGTGTCTACCCCGTTAGACGGCCCGTCCTGGATTACCGATGAGGAATGGATGATACCCGAGGAGATGTTCGGCAGGCTTTACGGCATGGGTTTCGGCCTGGGCCACAGCTCTCCTATAGGCAAGGCCTGGCAGGAAAGGTTCAAACGCGCGCTTTTTTCCGGGATATTATCTTCTCCGGGGATGACTTCTTCCGGAAGCCCGGTGATGAAGAAATCGAAGGACAGGAAGTTCCGGCTGACCGTGGACTGCGAGCTTATCGTCTATGGCGCTACCGAGCCGGACGCGGCGGTGACTATCCAGGGCAAGCCCATAAAGCTGAGGCCGGACGGGACGTTCACTATGCGTTACGCCTTGCCCGACGGCAAGCAGGCCATACCGGTAAAGGCGGTCTCCAACGATAAGATAGAGGAGCGCACGATCACACCGATAGTCTCCAGGGAAACCAGGGCAAGCAACCTGGTAAAGGAGTTCGCTCGTGAATAAAGGTTACCTTTGTCTGGTCCTGCACAGCCATCTTCCTTTTGTCAGGCATCCGGAGCATGAGGATTTTCTGGAGGAAGACTGGCTCTATGAGGCAATGACCGAAACATATATACCTTTGCTCTGGGTTTTTGAGAAGCTGGTCGAGGATAAGATCGACTTCCGGATAACTATATCCATGACCCCGACATTGATCTCGATGCTATCCGACCCGCTCCTTCAGGAGCGCTATTCAAAGCATATAAACAGGCTGATCGAATTGTCGCATAAAGAGATTGAAAGGACCGCCTGGCAGCCGCAGTTCCAGTCGCTGGCGACAATGTACCTGAACCATTTTTGCCGCAGCCGGGATACCTTTGAGAAATACCGGAAGAACCTGGTCCTGGCTTTTAAGAACCTGCAGGATATGGGAAAGCTGGAGATCATTACCTGCGGGGCGACCCACGGGTATTTTCCGCTTATGGATGTCTGCAAGGAATCTGTGCGTGCGCAGCTGCGGGTGGCGGTGAGCCATTATGAGGGCGTATTCGGCAGGAAACCCCGTGGCATATGGCTGCCGGAATGCGGATATATGCCGGGCCATGACGAGTTTCTCAAGAACGCGGGGATAAAATATTTCTTTTCCGATTCGCACGGGGTATTGCACGGCACGCCCAGGCCGAAATACGGGGTTTTTGCCCCGGTCTATTGTAAGGGCACAGGCGTAGCCTGTTTCGGCAGGGACCTGGAGTCTTCCAAACAGGTATGGTCGTCTATAGAGGGCTATCCCGGCGATTACAATTACCGCGAATTCTACCGGGACATAGGTTTTGACCTGGAGTTCGATTATATCAAGCCGTATATCCACCCTGACGGGGTAAGGATAAATACCGGGATAAAATATTACCGGATCACCGGACCGGGCAACGAAAAACAGCCTTATATGCCGGATTGGGCCAGGGATACGGCGGCAAGCCACGCCGGTAATTTTATGTTCAACCGGCAGAAACAGGTTGAATATCTTTACGACCTTATGGGTAAGAAGCCGATCATAGTTTCTCCTTATGACGCGGAGTTATACGGCCATTGGTGGTATGAAGGCCCGCAGTGGATCGATTTTCTGATCAGGAAGATCGCCTGCGACCAGGATACCATACGCTTGATCACCCCTTCGGAGTATCTCGCGGAGAACCCGCGAAACCAGGTGATCGTCCCGTCTATGTCGAGCTGGGGTTATAAGGGTTACAGCGAGATGTGGCTGCAGGGGACTAACGATTGGGTCTACCGGCATCTGCATACAGCCTCGGACAGGATGACCGAACTGGTAAGGAGTTACCCGGACAAAAACGGGCTGACCCGGAGGGCTTTGAACCAGGCCTTGCGGGAATTGCTTCTGGCTCAGAGCTCGGATTGGGCTTTTATCCTGGGCACAGGCACGCATATAAGCTACGCGGTCAAAAGGACGAAAGAGCATCTGCTGCGGTTCACGCGCCTATATGAGGATATAAGATCCAACTCTATAGACGAGGAATGGCTCGGCGAAATAGAATACAGCGACAACATTTTCCCCGATATAGATTACCGGGTGCATAAATAACGATCACGGACGTTCAGCCCGGATCAGACTTTGCTATGACTAAAGAAAGAGATATCCCGCGGCATATCGCGATCATAATGGACGGCAATGGCCGCTGGGCGCAGGCCAGGAAGCTGCCCAGGGTCCTTGGCCATCGCGAAGGGGCGTTTCGGGTCAAGGATATCGTTAATGCCTGCAATGACCTGGGCGTGGGATTTCTGACCCTGTACGCGTTTTCCACTGAGAACTGGTCGCGCCCAAAGCCCGAAGTGGACATGCTTATGCGTTATTTCGAGAGTTTCCTGAGCAAGGAGATGAACCGGATGCATAAGGATAATATCCGGTTCAAGGTCATCGGAAAGCAAAAGCCGCTGCCGCAGAAGGTCCTGGACCAGATGGCTAAGGCGGCCGAGAAGACCCGGGATAATACCGGGCTGACCCTGGTCCTGGCCTTGAATTACGGTTCCCGGCAGGAGATCGTGGACGGGGTAAAGAAATTCGCGGAGGCTTTTAAAAAGGGCAAGGCGGAGCTGGGAGATATCGACGAGAATAATTTCGGGGAGTATCTTTATACCTGCGGTATCCCGGATCCGGACCTGTTGGTCCGCACCAGCGGCGAGATCCGGTTGAGTAATTTCCTGCTGTGGCAATTGTCATACGCGGAGATGTATTTTACCAAAAAATCCTGGCCGGATTTCCGCAGGAAGGACCTGGAGGCGGCGATAGAGGAATACCGCAAGCGGCAGAGGAAGTTCGGTTCTGTATGACCGGATGATCAAGCCAAGATCGGGGTTTGTATGTTGATCAAGAGGATAATAAGTTCCATAGTTCTCGCGGGCCTGGTAGCCGCGGCCATATTCAACCAATGGATGTTGACCGCGGTGATCATAACCCTTACTGTCCTGGGCCTGTATGAGTTTTATACCATGCTGGAGAACAAGGGTATAAGCATATACAAGTATTTCGGTATCGGCATGGGCGCGATCATCCCTTTCTCGATCATCTTTCGTTTCGAGCTTACCAGGAAATGGGAGTTGTCGTTCATTGTCCTGGCTTTGTTGTTCCTGATCATAATGCAGTTAAAGCGCCGCCAGAATTCCGGGGCGGTAGTGGGGATCTCCACCACTCTTTTCGGGATACTTTATGTTTCATGGTTCTTGAGCTTTTTGATCAAGATCCGCCTTTTGCCCGACGGCATAGGCCTGCTTGTCACTGTCCTGGCGGTAACGAAGCTGGGGGATATCGGGGCATACCTGGTCGGTTCTCGTTTCGGCAGGACGCCGTTGATGCCCAGGATCAGCCCCAAGAAATCGGTTGAAGGGGCGGTCGGCGGTATGGTTTTCAGCATACTGGGCGCGTTGGTCTGTAAGTCGATGCTGCCTTTTTCATACTGGGATATGCTGTTGATCGGGGTGTTCCTGAATATATTGGGACAGTTGGGAGACCTTTCCGAGTCGCTGATGAAAAGGGATTGCCAGGTCAAGGATTCCGCGGGCACGATCCCGGGAATGGGAGGTGTCCTGGATCTGATCGACAGCCTGCTTTTTACCGCCCCGGTGTTTTACTTCTATATAAATATCGTATTAAAACATTTTTAGACGGATGAAAAGGATAGCTGTATTAGGCTCGACCGGCTCCATAGGCCGCAATACCTTGAATATTATCCGGGCTTTTCCGGATAAGTTCTCGGCCGCGGCCTTAAGCGTGAATAATAATACCGCGGACCTTGTCCGCCAGATAAAGGAGTTCCGGCCGCAACAGGTCTGCGTTAATGACCCCGGCAAGGCCGCCCAACTGCGTAAAGTCGCTGGAACCAGGGTAAAAGTTCTATGCGGCCCGCAGGGCGTTGAGCATATCTGTAAGTCCCGGGACGTGGATATGGTGGTCTTGGCGATCAGCGGTTCCGCTGCGCTGCGCCCGTTATTGTCGGCGATCGACAATAAAAAAGAAGTGGCTACAGCCAATAAAGAAGCCCTGGTTATGGCCGGGGGGATCGTCCGTAAAAGGGCGGAAAAGTACGGGGTGCGGATCATCCCGATCGACAGCGAGCAGTCGGCGATATGGCAGTGCCTGGAAGGCGGGGATATTGCCAAATTGCGGCGGATATACCTGACCGCTTCCGGCGGGCCGTTTTTGGGGTTTGACCGCAGCCGGATGAAAAAGATCACTCTGAAGCAGGCATTGAGCCATCCGCGGTGGAAGATGGGCAGGAAGATAACCGTGGACTCCGCGACGCTGATGAATAAAGGACTGGAGGTCCTGGAGGCGATGGCTTTATTCGGGGTTGGCGCGGATAAGATAAAAGTAGTAATTCATCCTGAATCGATAATCCATTCGATGGTGGAGTTCGTTGACGGCGTGGTCATGGCCCAGTTGTCGATAACGGATATGCGTATCCCTATCCAATACGCGCTTTCATATCCCGACAGGCTGAATAGCGGCCTGCCCGGACTGGACCTGATAAAGACCGGGAGCTTGAATTTTAGCGAGCCGGATACGCGGGGATTCCCTTGTTTAAGGATGGCGTATCAGGCGGCCCGCAAGTCCGGGACATATCCCTGCGTATTGAACGCGGCGAATGAGGCGGCGGTGGAGGAGTTTCTTAAAGGGAAGATGGATTTTATTTCTATTCCGGAGGTTGTGGGGCGTGTTCTTACCCGGCATAAAGGCATAAGCGATCCCGGTATTGAAGATATCCTGGATAGCTCGGACTGGGCCAGGAGGATAAGCCTGGAGATAGCCGGTAAATTAAGGAAGGCCGGATAGTATGTTTTCATTGATGCTTTTCATAGCGATATTGAGTGTCCTGGTAATGGTCCATGAGTTCGGCCATTTTATAGCCGCCCGCAAGGCAGGGGTGAGGGTGGAGACTTTTTCCCTGGGATTCGGGCCGAAGCTGGCGTCTTACAAAGGCAAACAAACCGAATATATGGTCTGCGCCGTACCTTTGGGAGGATACGTCAAACTGGCCGGGGATAATCTCGACGAATATAAAGGCAAGGCCGATGAATACCTTTCTAAGCCGGTATCGCGCAGGTTCTGGATAATATTCGCCGGGCCGGCGCTTAACTACCTTTTGGGCATCTTATTTTTCTGGGTTATATTTGCAGCCGGATATCCCAGCCTTACCGCCAAGGTGGGAGGGCTTTTGGATGGTATGGGCGCGCAGCAGGCAGGCATACAAATAGGCGATAAGATCATCGCTGTCGAAGGTACGAAGGTCACTCTCTGGGAAGAGCTGCAAAAGAGCATCCAGGCCCAGAAATCCCAGGAATCGATAGAGGTGACTGTATTGCGGCAGGACAAGGAGTATAAGTTCCAGGTGAAGATACAGAATAATGAGCTCTCCGATATCCTCGGCCAGAAACGCAGTGTCGGCCTGATCGGCATAAAGCCCAAGATGGACGAGAGTATAAAGGTAAGATACGGCTTATTCCGCTCTTTGCCGAAGGCTGTTGAGAAGACCGGGGAGCTTACCGTATTGACTTATAAGGCGTTCTGGCTGATGCTCACCCAGAAGATATCGATGAAAGACTCGGTGACCGGGCCTTTGGGGATGTTCTTTGTGACCTCGGAGGTGGCTAAGCTGGGAGTGGTCGCGGTGATGAATTTTATGGCGTTATTGAGCATAAGCTTGGGGATATTCAACCTTTTGCCTTTGCCGGCTTTGGACGGCGGACATCTGGTGTTGCTGGGATTGGAAAAGGCCCGCGGGAGATACCTGAGCAAAAGATCCGAAAATATATTTAATCAGGTGGGTTTCAGCTTTATTATCCTGCTGGCGGCTTTGGTCTTTGTGAATGATCTGGTAAAATTCGGTTTTATCGATAAAGCGGCTAAATTCTTTATAAGATAGGATACTAAGCGATGCGCAGAAAGACCCGGGAAATAAAAATAGGCAATGTCAGGATCGGCGGGAATAATCCGGTGGCCATACAGTCTATGGCTAAAACCAGGACTGCCGATGTCCCTGCCACAGTGAGGCAGATACTAAGGTTGGAAAAAGCGGGATGCGAGATTATCCGGGTAGCGGTAAAAGACCGGTATGACGCCTTGGCGATCAGCCGGATAAAGAAAAATATACATATACCTTTGGTGGCGGATATACATTTTGACTGGCGCCTGGCGTTATCGGCGATAGACAGCGGCGCGGACAAGATACGGCTTAATCCCGGCAATATCCGAAAGAAAGAACAGATCAAGGCAGTGGCCAGCGCGGCAAAGTCAGCCGGCATCCCCATCCGCGTGGGGTTGAATTCCGGGTCAGTGGGCGGCTCTGGCGATCAGGCGTCCAGGATGGCCAAATACGCCAGGGAATATCTGGGCATGTTGGAAGGGTTCGGTTTTCGGGATATCGTCGTCTCGGCAAAGGCCCAGAACCCCGCTGATACCATAAAGGCGTATCGCTTGATATCTGCTGCCTGCGGTTATCCTTTGCATCTGGGCGTGACTGCCACCGGTCTGGCCGCTAAGGGGTTGTTGAAGTCGGCTGTGGCTATCGGGGCTTTGCTATTGGAGGGGATCGGTGATACAATAAGGATATCCCTCACCGATAAACCCGAGGAAGAGGTAAAGTCAGCCAGGTTGTTGCTGGAGTCTTTGGGTTTGAGAAGGTTCGGCCCGGAAGTGATCAGCTGTCCTACCTGCGGCAGGTGCGAGGTGGACCTGGTAAGGATGGTCAAGGAACTGGAACGGAAACTTTTCGCATACGGCGGTCACCTTTGCCGATTGGATGGCCAAGTGCGCGCTTCTGCGCCGCAACTTCCGGCCAAACCAATTACAGTCGCGGTGATGGGCTGCGTGGTCAACGGGCCGGGAGAAGCGAAGCACGCCGACTTGGGCATCGCCTTCGGCAGGAAAGACGGATTGTTCTTTAAAAAGGGCAAGCCGATGCGCAAGATCCCGGCGAAAAAATGCGTGGACGCGCTGCTCGACGAGATAAATAAATTTTAACAGGGAGTAATCATAATGTACTGGTCAAGATCGTTCATCCCGACATTAAAAGAGGCGCCGCAGGAAGCGGAATCAGTCAGCCATCAGTTGATGCTAAGGGCCGGGCTTGCCCGCATGCTTATGGCCGGGGCATATTCTTATCTTCCCCTGGGGCTTAAGGTGCTTAAGAATATAGAGGGGATAATCCGCCGGGAAATGAACGCCGCCGGCGCTAATGAATTGCTTTTGCCCGCGCTTCAGCCGTTGGACCTGTGGGTCAAGACAGGAAGGGATAAGACTATAGGCGAGGTAATGATCCGGTTTACCGACCGCAGGGGACGGAATGTCTGCCTTGGCCCCACGCACGAGGAGATCATTACCGACCTGGCTAAGAACCATATCTCCAGCTATAAGCAATTGCCGCTCACGCTTTATCAGATACAGACAAAGTTCCGGGATGAGCTGCGGCCGCGATTCGGCCTGGTTAGGGCCTGCGAGTTCATTATGAAAGACGCGTACAGCTTTGACCAGGACGAGGATGGCCTGGAAAAAAGTTATCAGGCGATGTTTAGCGCTTACAAGAATATTTTCAAAAGCTGCGGGCTTGATTGCCTGGCGGTGGAAGCGGATTCCGGGGTGATGGGAGGCAATGTCTCGCATGAGTTCATGGTTCCGGCATCCTGCGGCGAGGACCTGGTCTTTGTCTGCCCGGATTGTAAAACCGCGTTCCCTTATAAAGAAGGCGCAGCGGACGCCTGCCCGAAATGCAAAGCGAAATCCGAAAGAGTGAATACTATCGAGGTCGGCCATATTTTTAAATTAGGGACCAAATACAGCGCGGCATTGGGCGCGAATTTTCTGGACGCCAAGGGCAGCCTTAATCCTTTGATCATGGGCTGCTACGGGATCGGCGTTTCGCGGCTGATCTCCACGATAATCGAGCAGAATCATGATCAGAACGGGATCATCTGGCCGGATGAAGTAACCCCGTATGATATCATAGTGGCGCCTTTGGATGTTACCGACGAGAATATACTGAACCAGGCCCGCAAGCTTTACGATGCGCTGGGCAGCAAGGGAAAAAGCGTGCTCCTGGATGACCGCGATGAGCGGGCAGGCGTGAAATTCAAGGACGCTGACCTGGTGGGCATACCGAAGCAGATCATTGTCGGAAAAGAATTCGTGAAAAAAGGGATGGTCGAATTGAAGGACCGCAGGGGCCAGGATAAGATTATCGATACACCGGAAAACATCCTCAAGCTTTTTGGGGTGGAATAATTGGGCAAGCTTGAGATAGCGGCTGATCTGGAAAAAATTATCCGGGAAAGGCTGGAGTCCCTTGGATTTGATCTGGTGGAATTGATCTGCCGCTATGAAGGCCCGAAACTGGCTTTGCGCGTCTTCGCGGATAAGCCTGAAGGCGGGATAAATATGGATGAATGCGCCGAGGCCAACCGGGCGTTAGGAAGGATCCTGGAAGAGGGCGATCTGATAAAAGAGAGCTTTGTCCTGGAGGTGAGTTCTCCGGGTTTGGACCGGGTTTTGCGTACAACAGCGGATTTTTGCCGGGTTGTAAATAAAAAAGTAAAGTTCTTTCTATCTGAGCCGGTTAATGGTAAAATAGAGCACGATGGGGTTGTGCGCCAGGCTGATCCTGAAGCAGTGGATATCCTGACGGTAAAAGAAGAGGCTGTCCGGATACCCCTGGCTAAAATTAACAAAGCCAGGCGTATCCTTGAATAAACCGAGACCGGGTCTTGCAACTTGTTTACGGACAAGGAGTTCTAAGGCCCGGATTTGCAAGAGATGAGGAAATTAAATGAGTAAAGAATTGATCGCTATAATAGAGCAGATTGAACGTGAAAAAGGGATAAAAAAAGAAGTTTTGATCGTGGCTGTGGAAACGGCCCTTTTGAGTGCGGTGCGCCGTAATGTAGACGTGAAGCTTAATGAAGAGCTTAAGGTGGTCCTGGAACCTGTTTCCGGGGAGATCCGCGTGTTCAAGAATACCGAAGAGATCACCCTTAAGGATTTCGGAAGGATTGCCGCGAGCGCGGCGCGCCAGGTGATCATTCAGAAGATCCGCGAAGCGGAGAAGGACGTTGTCTATGGGGAATTCCAGGGCAAGGTCGGGGAGATCATCAGCGGCACGGTTTACCGTTTTGAGAAAGGCAATATCGTGATCGACCTTTTAGGCAAGGCCGAAGGCCTTCTCTTAAAGAGCGAGCAGTCGCCGAAAGAGGAATTCAAGCAGGGACAGCGTATCCGCGCTTTTGTCGCGGAGGTCAAGAAAGAGAACCGCGGCCCGCAGATAATATTATCGCGCAAACACCCGAATTTCGTGAAAAAGCTTTTTGAGCTGGAGGTCCCGGAGATATACGAGGGGATCGTCGAGATCAAAGCTATCTCGCGCCAGGCAGGGGAAAGGACCAAGATAGCTGTCTGGTCCAAGGACGATAAGGTGGATTCGGTCGGCGCCTGCGTGGGTATGCGCGGAGGCCGGGTCAAGAATATAGTCAACGAGCTTTCCGGCGAGAAGATCGATATTGTCCGTTACAGCGAAGACATCCGGGAATATATCAAGGCCGCTCTTTTGCCCGCTGAAGTGGGCGAGATGAAGCTGGATAAAGAGACCAAGCGCGTCGAAATAACCGTGGCTGACGATCAGCTTTCTCTGGCTATCGGAAAACACGGGCAGAATGTCCGGCTCGCCTCGAAACTGGTGGGTTGGGAGCTGGATGTGCGGACTAAAGCTTCTTTGGAGGCAGCGGCAGCGGCGCAAGACGCCAGGAATAAAGAAGCGGCCGCAGCGGAGGCCGTTGCAGTCAAGGCTGAGTCAGACAAGGAAGAAAAGGGAACGGATAAAGCCCCTTCTTTAGAGGAATTATCCGGCGTGGGAGAAAAGACCCGGGAGTTGCTTAAAGAGGCGGGTTTCAAGTCCCTGGCAGATATCGCCAAGGCTGAAGTAAAAGACCTTACCCAGGTAAAAGGAATAGGCGAGAAAAAAGCCGAGAAGATGATCAAGGAAGCCAAGAAGCTTCTTAAATAATAGACCAGCTGTTTATTTTAGAAAGCGGATAAATGGATAAATTAAAAAAAGAAAAAGCCAAGACAACGGTCAAAAAGGCCAAAGAGATTAAAGCCAAGCCTGCGGCAAAAGTAGAGCACAAGCCGGCCAAGGCCAGACCTGCGGTAAAGGCCGCAGGGCATGCTCCGGAAAAGGCCAAAGAAACGCTTAAGCCGTTGCACAAACCCGCGGTTAGCAAGAAAAAAGAACCTATTAAGCACGCGGCTAAGGCTGCCACTGTTGAGCCGGAGAAAAAAACGCATGATACGCATGAATTAAAAGCGCATGTCGCCCATCATGCGGAGCATCCAAAAGCGCATCATCCGGCAGAGGCCAAGCCTCAGCCGAGATCCGAGTCCGCGCCTGTTCATGCGCATCATAAGGCAGAGCATACCGCCGCACATCCGGCAGCGCATCATAAAGAAGAAGTAAGTAAGCCGGCGGCGCCGGTCGTCGAAGCTAAGCCGGAGATCCCCGCGCAGCCTCAGGCAATACAGCCTGTTCTTAAAGACCTGGAAATGGAACTGCCTATATCGGTAAAGGACCTCAGCGTTAAACTTCAGGAAAAGCCTTCGGTATTGATAAAGACGCTTATGGGTATGCGGGTAATGGCCGGGATCAATCAGAACCTGGCTAAAGAAGTAGTGGAGAAAGTCTGCGAAAAATACGGATTTAAGATCAAAGAGGCGTTGGGCCAGGAAGAGACCGCGTTGATCGGCCATAACAAGCCTGACCTGCCCGAAACCCTTAAGCACCGCTGCGCTATAGTAACCATAATGGGGCATGTTGACCACGGAAAGACGTCTATACTCGACGCCATCCGCAACAGTAAGGTGGCTGAATCCGAGCACGGAGGGATTACCCAGCATATCGGGGCGTACAAGGTCAGCCTGCCGAAAGGCAATATAACTTTTCTGGATACCCCGGGGCATGAGGCGTTCACCGCTATGCGCGCCAGGGGAGCAAAGGTCACTGATATCGTGGTCCTGGTGGTCGCCGCGGACGACGGGATAATGCCCCAGACCCAGGAGGCCATCGATCATGCCAAGGCAGCCGGAGTTTCGATAATTGTGGCTTTGAACAAGATCGATAAGCCGCAGGCTGATCCGGATAAGGTGAAAAAACAATTATCGGCAGTAGGGCTTATGGCGGAAGACTGGGGCGGCAAGACCATAACCGTCCCGGTATCGGCCAAGACCGGCCAGGGGATAGATACGCTGCTGGAAATGATTATCCTGGAGGCGGAGATGCTGGAGTTAAAGGCGAACCCCCACCGGCAGGGTAAAGGCGTTGTTCTGGAAGCGAAGATGGTAAAAAGCAAAGGACCGGTAGCCACGCTTTTGATCCAGGCAGGCACAGTCCATCTTAATGAGAATATAATCGTAGGCGGTTTTTACGGAAAGATCCGGGCGATGTTCGACGATCACGGCCGGCCTTTGACCCAGGCTGGCCCGTCCACGCCGGTGGAGGTTTTAGGCATTACCGGCATCCCCGAGGCCGGCGAACAGTTCTTTGTGATCGAAGACGAGAAAACCGCCAAGGAACTGGCGCTTAAACGCCAGGAAAAGGAAAAACAAAGGCAGATGACCCCGGTGAAAAGGCTGGGGTTGGAAGACCTGTATTCCCAGATCAAAGAAGGCAAGATCAAAGAATTGAATATTATCATCAAGGCTGACGCCCAGGGGTCGGTAGAGGCTATAAAAGAAGCCCTGAACAAGATAAATTCTCCGGAGGTAAAGCTTAATATAATACATGACGGAGCCGGCAGCATCAACTCGTCGGACGTGATCCTGGCTCTGGCTTCCGGCGCTTTGATCCTGGGCTTTAACGTTACCCCGGATGATCTGGCCAAGTCCCTGATAGACAAAGAAGGCCAGGATGTCCGGGTTTACAATGTCATATATGAGTTGGTTAATGATATAAAGGCCGCCCTCGAGGGGATGCTTGCCCCGAAATTGAAAAGGATATTCCTGGGCAAGGTCGAGGTGCGCAAGGTATTCAAGCTTTCCACTTCCGGGACCATCGCCGGTTGTTTTGTCCAAAAAGGCAAGATCCCGCGTAACGCGGCGATAACCCTTAACCGCAACGGCGCGGTTGTCCTGGATAACGCGGAGTTGGCTTCCTTAAAGCGTTTCAAAGACGATGTCAAGGAAGTCGAAGAGGGTTTTGAGTGCGGGCTGGCGATCAAGGGTTATCCCGACGTGATGGTTGGCGATATGATCGAGGCCTATCAGATACAGAAGATCGCCCGGACACTGGAATAATACCGAAATATGTCGCATCAGAAAAAAAGAATCCTCAGCGGGATGCGTCCCACCGGCAAACTTCATTTGGGCCATTTGGTCGGCACCCTGGAAAACTGGATAAAGCTGCAGCAGGAATACGATTGTTTCTTTATGGTTGCCGATTGGCACGCGCTGATGGGCGAATATGAGGATCCGAAAGTTTTATCCGAGTATACCCTGGATAATCTCGTCGATTGGCTGAGCTTCGGCATCTCCCCGGAAAAATCCACCATTTTTGTCCAATCCCAGGTCCACCAGCATCTGGACCTTTTTATGATATTTTCCTGCTTTACGCCTTTGGGCTGGCTGGAAAGATGCCCGACCTATAAAGAGCAACTGCGCCAGATCCAGACCCGCGACCTGCATACTTACGGTTTCCTTGGGTATCCGGTGCTCCAGGCCGCGGATATCCTGGTATATAAAGCGGATAAAGTCCCGGTCGGAGAGGATCAGCTCCCGCATTTGGAGCTTACCCGGGAGATCAGCCGCCGGTTCAACGGCCTTTATCACAAAGAGGTATTGCCTTATCCCGACGCCATACTTACCCAAACACCCAGGCTGTTGGGTCTGGATGGAAGGAAGATGAGCAAAAGCTATAACAATACGATAAACCTTTCGGATACGCAGGAGACCATAAAGAAAAAGGTCCAGACTATGATCACCGATCCGAAAAGGATAAAGCTTTCGGATAAAGGCCATCCGGATATCTGCAATGTCTTCTCGTATTATTCCACATTTTTTCCGGGGGCCATGGATGAGGTGAAAGATTGGTGCGTTAACGCGTCAAAGGGCTGCACGGATTGCAAAAAGAACCTGGCGTCAAAGTTGACGGAATACCTGGCGCCTTTTTACGCCAAACGGCAGGAATTGCTGCGCGATAAAACGAAATTAACCGATATACTGGCCGACGGGAACAGGCGTGCGGCAAAGACCGCCGAGGAAACAATGCGCCAGGTAAGGACGGCTTTAGGCATATGAACTATAAAATAAAACTGGAGCTCTTTGAAGGCCCGCTTGACCTTCTTTTGTACCTGGTCAAGCGCGACCATTTGAATATCTATGATATCCCGATCGCCAAGGTCACCGAGCAGTATTTGTCTTACCTTGAGCTGATGAAGTGCCTGGACCTGAACATCGCCGGCGAATTTCTGGTTATGGCCGCCACGCTTATGCAGATTAAGTCCAAAATGCTTTTGCCGGCGGTTGAATCCGAAGAGGCGCAGGATGATGCGGTCGATCCTCGGGATGAGCTGGTCAAACAGCTGTTGGAATACGAGCGTTTCAAAGAGATCGCCCAGGAATTAAGGCAGCGCGAGATAAAACAGCAGGATATATTCAAAAGGCCGAAACTTCAGGAGAAAGACCTGCCGGAGACCGCGCCGGTGTATTTCGAAGCAAGCATTTTTGATTTGATCACCGCGTTTTCCCAGGCTCTTGAAGAAACTCCTAAAGATATTTTTTACAACGTGATCAAGGACGAATACAGCATTGAAGACAAGATCCATCAGATACTTCATCTGCTGTTATTGAAGAACTCCGTGAAGCTTTCGGAATTATTCACCCAGGCCAAGACAAAGATAGAGATAATCGTCACATTCCTATCCATACTGGAATTGGTCAAGCTCAGGGAGATCCGCGCCCTGCAGTGCGAGGCCTTCGGCGAAATAGAGATAGCCCGGAACCAGAACAATATCATACCTTATGACCAGAGAACCGAAAGCCAGAGCAATTAGGCCGGACAGCGCCAAGTTCAATTATCTGGGGCCTGATCCTGAGGCTGTCCCGGCGTTCCTTTTGCGCGAGAACCAGGAGACGGAAGAGGATACTGTTTTAATTATATCTCTGCGCCCCACAAAGCTGGGCGAGTTCATCGGCCAGAAAGAGATCGTCGATAACCTCAAGGTCTGCCTGGCCGCGGCCAAACAAAGGAAAGAGCCGCTTGAGCATGTGCTTTTATCCGGTCCTCCGGGCCTGGGAAAGACCTGCCTTTCGCATATCATCGCCCACGAGATGCATTCCAAGATCACCGCCACCAGCGGCCCGGCTATAGAAAGAGCGGGAGACCTGATCGGCATCCTGACCAATCTGGAAAAAGGGGATATCCTGTTCATCGACGAAATACACCGGCTTTCCAAGGTGGTGGAGGAATTCCTTTATCCGGCGATGGAGAACTCAGAGATAGATTTCATCATCGATAAAGGCCCGTACGCCAAGACCATAAAATTCCATCTCAAGCCTTTTACCCTGGTGGGAGCGACGACCCGGTCAGGGCTTTTATCCTCCCCTTTAAGGAGCAGGTTCGGGATCTTTCATCACCTTGATTTCTACGATGTGGTGGACCTGGCTGAGATCGTCAGCCGTTCGGCCAAGCTGTTGAATATCAGGATCGACCAGGAAGCCGCCCTGGAGATAAGCCGCAGGGCGCGCGGCACTCCCCGTGTGGCTAACCGGCTTTTACGCCGGGTGCGCGATTACGTCCAGGTGGCGAATAAAGACAAGATCGATCAGGCGATAGCCGCCAAAAGCCTGGATGATTTGAGAATAGACAGATCCGGCCTTGACGATATGGACCGCAAGGTGCTTAAGCTTGTGATCAGTTCTTTTGACGGAGGCCCGGTGGGCATAGAGTCTCTGGCTGCCTCATTGAACGAAGAAGTGGATACTATCGCCGACACGGTCGAGCCTTATCTGCTCAAGGCAGGGTATTTGAAGCGCACTGCCCGGGGAAGGCTGGCCACCAAACTCGCCTACGAACATCTCGGAATAACTTATACTAAAGAAAAACAAGAGGAACTGTTTTAAGACCCGGTCTTGCAACACGCTGCTGGTCAATGAGATGCAAGACCGGGTCTTGGAGCGTTAAGCGGGGGAATGAGATGCAGGGATTGGGCAAGGTTTTAATAATTTTCGGGATCATCCTGGTTGGCTTGGGGGTGTCGCTTGCTTTTATGCAGCGCATCCCGTTTTTAGGCAAACTTCCCGGAGATATACTGGTCCAGAAAAAGAATTTTACTCTTTATTTCCCGCTTTCCACCTCAATATTGATCAGCGTTATAGTCTCAATAATCTTCTGGTTATGGCCCCGCCGGTAAAACGCCTATTATTAGCACAAATTATTACAGCCGCGATTCTGGCCTGGCAATTCGCCGCTCCATCCTGCGCGCGGTGCCAATCTTCTAATGAGATACGGGTGCGGATTGTTAGCAGCGCCCCGGAGTTGAAGATAAAGGCCGTTGGCGGATATGAGGTTTTTGACGTCAACAGCGGTAAAAGATTGTTCGCCGGACAGGACCTTGATGCCGCGGTGTTCGCCGGAAAATCCGGGCTTGTCTGGCCGGGTGAAAATATCAACACGGATTCCGTATTTATAAAACCCGGGGGCAGCGCTGAGATCTTGATAAATAACCGGAGATACCGAGGGGGGGTCCGGATAATCCGCAAGAGCAGTTTAGGGCTCAGCGCCGTTAATTATCTGGGTTTGGAGGATTATGTCAAAGGCATAGCGGTCAGGGAGGTGTCGCATTACTGGCCGGCGGAGGCATTAAAGGCGCAGGCGATTGTTTTCAGGACATTCGCCCTTTATCAGATCGAACAGAATAAGAACAAGGATTTTGATGTGACCAGCGATGTCTATTCTCAGGTCTACGGCGGGAAGCAAGCTGAGCGCTACCGCATAAATGACGCGGTAGACCAGACCAAGAACGAGGTGCTGGTTTACAAAGGGAAGATATTTCCGGCATTTTATCATTCTACCTGCGCCGGGCACACAGAGGACGCTTCTCTTTTATGGGATATAAATATCCCGCCATTAAAAGGCGTAGCCTGTTATTATTGCGGGGATTCCCCGCATTTTAGCTGGCGCGCGGGTTTGAATAAGGCCGGCATCAGAGATAGCCTGGTCAAGGCAGGATATAAAATAAACCGGGTGAAATCCATCCGCGTCCTGCAGCGGGACCGTTCGAACCGGGCTATTGACCTGCAGGTTGATACCGATGCCGCAGGGATCAAGATGCAAGCGAAGGATTTCCGCAATATTATCGGGCCGGATATTATCCGCAGCGCCAATTTTACGGTGAAGCCGGGCTTTGGCGGTTTGGAATTCTCAGGCCTGGGCTGGGGCCATGGGGTCGGTTTGTGCCAGTGGGGGGCGTATTTTCAGGCAAAGCTTGGCGGGCTTTACCGCGATATACTGGGGTTTTATTATCCGGATTCCGAAATTGTATCGTTGACCAGCTTGAGCCCGGGGTAATTTAGTTAAATTGAAGCAAAGTGTTGTGGTATAATGTTATTACAGCAAAGGCGCTTATTTAAATGAAATTGGCGGATTTTGATTATGAACTGCCGAAGGAGCTTATTGCCCAGTATCCTTTGGAAGACCGGGCAAGCTGCCGGTTAATGGTCGTTGACCGTGCAGACGAAAGTATCCGGGAATTCAGATTCTCCAGGATAGCGGATTTTCTGGCTAAGAACGACCTGCTGGCGCTGAACAATACCAAAGTCCTTACCTGCCGTTTGAAAGGCCACAGGCTCAGCGGCGGCAAGGTTGAGGTGTTCCTTTTAAGCCGTAAATCCGGGCTTACATTTGAGGCGTTGCTCAAGCCCGGCAGGCTGAAGCTTGGGGAAAAGATAGTATTCAAGAATAAGGATATCTTCTGTTCGATAAGCGGCAGGAATGAAGTGACATTCCTTGATTGCGATGAAGAACAGGTATATAATTTAGGTGTTATACCTCTGCCTCCGTATATTAAACGGGAGCCGGAAGAGCTGGATAAGCTTTATTATCAGACTGTTTACGCCAGCAAAAAAGGATCGGTCGCTTCGCCTACGGCGGGGCTGCATTTCACCGAAGGGCTTCTGGATAAGATCAAGGCGGGAGGGGTTGAACTGGGATACGTTACCCTGCACGTCGGGCACGCAACTTTTAAACCCGTGAAATGCGAGGATATCACGCAACATCCGATGTCCACGGAGCATTTCAGCATTCCGGATGAGACTCTTGTCCTTTTGGACAAGTGCCGGAAGAATAACGGGCGTATCTGCGCTGTGGGGACTACCAGCTGCCGCGCCCTGGAGACTTACGCCGGGCAGGGGATGGCGCAGGGCGATACCAGCCTGTTTATTTATCCGGGGTATAAGTTCCGGATGGTCGACCGGTTATTGACCAATTTTCATCTTCCCAAAACCACGCTCTTTATGCTGGTTTGCGCGTTCGCCGGAGAAGAGCTGGCCAAGAGGGCGTACCGGAAAGCCGTCGAGGATAAATTCCGGTTCTACAGTTACGGCGACGCGATGTTGATCCTGTAAATATCTGATGAAAGGATAGTATGGCCGCGAAAAAGATCGAACCGAAATGGGTGAACGTCCATAAAGACATGACTAAGGCGGGGATCGAGCGTTCTTTTTTTTCCAAGCGCGAGTATTCCCTGGGCAAGGATAAATACAACGCCACCCTGAACGACAATTTCACCGCCCTGGCCATAGCCATACGCGACAGGCTGATCGAGCGCTGGATCAATACCCAGCAGCGCTATCATACCGAGAACGTGAAACGGGTTTATTATTTATCAATGGAATTCCTGATCGGCAGGCTTTTAGGCAATAACATGCTGAACCTCGGGATCATCGATCAGGTTAAGGAATGCATGGAGGCCCTGGGATTTGATATCGAGGATATCCGCGACTGCGAGAGCGACGCCGGACTGGGCAACGGCGGTCTGGGAAGGCTTGCCGCCTGTTTCCTGGATTCTATGGCGACGCTGGGCATACCGGCGCACGGTTACGGCATAAGATATGAATACGGGATATTCAATCAGAGGATAATCAACGGCCATCAGGTGGAATTTCCCGACGAGTGGTTGAACAGGGGTAATCCCTGGGAGTTTGCCCGCCCCGAATACATGGTTAAGATCCGCTTTTACGGCCATACCTATATGTTCACCGACTCCAAGGGAAGGTTGAGGGCAAAATGGGCGGATACCGAGGACGTCCTGGCTATGCCTTATGATATCCCTGTCCCGGGTTATAAGACCGATATCGTCAACACCTTAAGGCTGTGGTCGGCGCGCAGCACCGAGGAATTCGACCTTAAATATTTCAACGACGGCGATTATGAGCACGCGGTTTACAATAAAATGCTCTCGGAGAACATCTCCAAGGTCCTTTACCCCAATGACGCGGTAAGCCAGGGCAGGAAGCTGCGTTTAAAACAGGAATATTTTTTCACCGCCGCGTCGATCGCGGATATAATCCGCAGGTTCAAGACGGAAAATAAAGACCTCGTTCATTTGCCGGATAAAGTGTGCATCCAGTTGAACGACACCCATCCTTCGCTGGCCATCGTCGAGCTGATGCGCATACTGCTCGATGAGGAGAACATGGAATGGGAAACCGCCTGGGATATCACCGTAAAGACTTTCGCTTATACCAATCATACGGTTATGCCTGAGGCGCTGGAGAGTTGGCGCGTGCCGATGTTCGAGGAACTGCTCCCCCGGCACATGCAGTTGATCTATGAGATAAATATGCGTTTTCTTCGGGATGTGGCGATAAAATTCCCCGGGGATACCGACCGGCTGCGCAGGATGTCGATAATCGAGGAAGGCGATCCCAAGAAGATCCGCATGGCCTATTTGTCGTTGATCGGGTCGCATTCGGTCAACGGCGTCTCCAGCCTGCATTCCACACTTTTGAAAGAGCATCTTTTTAAGGATTTCTACGAGATATCCCCGGAAAAATTCAATAACAAGACCAACGGCGTCACCCAGAGGAGATGGCTGCAGAAGGCCAATCCCAGTCTTTCTTCGCTGATCTCGGAGGTTATCGGCGAGAAATGGACAGTGGACCTGTGCCAACTTGAGAAGCTCCTTCCTTTCAAGATGGAACAGGCCTTTCGGAACAAGTGGGACGAGGTCAAGCTGGAGAACAAGCATTTCCTGGCGGATTATATCCACAAGACCACCGGAATAGCGGTAAATACCGAATCTATGTTCGATGTCCAGGTGAAAAGGATCCATGAATATAAACGCCAGCTTCTTTTCGCCTTGTTTATTATCTCGCAGTACCTTAAGATAAAGAACGATCCTAACGCGGATATCGTGCCCAGGACATTCATCCTGGGAGGCAAGGCAGCCCCCGGTTATTATATGGCGAAGATGATCATTAAATTCATCAGCAGCGTGGCCGAGGTGATCAATCAGGACAAGACCGTCAATGACCGGATAAAAGTGGTCTTTCTGGAGAATTACCGGGTATCCCTGGCTGAGAAAATATTCCCGGCATCCGATCTTTCCGAACAGATATCCACCGCCGGGACAGAGGCGTCGGGGACCGGCTGTATGAAATTTATGATGAATGGGGCGTTGACCATCGGCACGCTGGACGGGGCGAATATCGAGATAGCCGAGGCAGTGGGCGAGGATAATATATTCACCTTCGGACTTAACGTGGAAGAGGTCGGCAAACTGCAGGCCAGGGGGTACAATCCGCAGGAATATATCGACCGTTCGCCCGTGCTTAAAGAGATCATCCGTCTTATCCAGAGCAACTTTTTTTCGCACGTCAATTACGGGTTGTTCGTCCCGATAGTGGAAAGCCTGCTTTATTACGACCGTTATTTCCTCTGCGCCGATTTCGATCCGTATTGCCAGGCGCAGGACAAGGTCAGCGAGCTTTACCGCAATAAACGGCTGTGGCTGGAGAAGTCGATCTTCAACGTCGCCAAGTGCGGCAGGTTCTCCAGCGACCGGACGATACAGGAATACGCCAGGGATATCTGGAATGTGCCGGTCAATATACCCTGCGAAAAATAGCGCAAGCCACGGTGGTATTTATGAGAAACGCGGGATTTTTGAGGGAACGGAACGCTTTTAAACGATCCGTTCCCTTTTTGTTTGCTTTTAAAAAAAGGATCAAATAGAGATGCGCAATATAATGATCATTGAGGACGACCTGGATGTTGTGAAGGTATTGCATAAAAGGTTGGCCCAGGAGGGCTTTGAGGTAATGGCGGCTCAGGACGCTTATCAGGGTATAGCAATGATCCATAAAACCCCGCCTGATTTGATCATCCTGGATCTGATGCTGCCCGCGGGCGGTGGACAGGCGGTCTTAAAGAACATTAGATTATCCAATCAGGTCAGATACATCCCGGTCATTGTGCTTACCGGAGTGACGGACCCGGAATACAAGAAGAAGGTCCTTAGCGACGGGGCTGATGCCTATATCGAAAAACCTTATGACCCCCAAGCCCTGATGGCTGCCATTAAGGCGCTGTTGGATAAACCAAGGACCTAACAATATGACTGTTTTGATCGACGAGCTTATCAGGGAAGGGCTCATAACGGCGGAACAGCTTAACGACGCCAGGATCAAGCGCATCGGCGCTAAGAAGCCGCTTCAGGAATTATTAGTGGAGATGGGTTTTATCGCGGAGGAGCAGCTGGTCAGCGCTTCATCCAAGATATTCAATATGCCTGTTACGCAGTTGAGCAAGGAAACAATAGACCCTTCTGCTGTCAGGCTGGTCCCGTATGAACTGGCTATGCGTTACGGGATATTGCCCTTGCGCAAGGAGGGTGACGCGCTGGTATTGGCGATGAGCGATCCCCAGGATATTATGGCCCTGGATGATATAAGGTTGAACACGGGAATGAGCGTAAAGCCGCTACTGGCCGCCAAGAGCGAGATAAACAATCACATTAAGAAATATTATCAGGCGGAGGATAATATTTATGACATCCTGAAGAATGTCATGGGAGCGGATAAGGTCGAGATCGTTACCGAAGACGCGTCTGAATTCTTTTTGGATGAGCGGGCGCAAAGATCCGAAGATGTCCCGGCAGTAAAGATTTGCAACCTTATTTTGAGCGACGCGGTAAAACAAAGGGCCAGCGATATCCATATCGAGTCTCAGGAGAAGACGGTCAAGGTCAGGTACAGGATAGACGGCGACCTGCGCAATATTATGGACCTTCCGGTCAGCCTGCATTCTTCGCTGGCCGCGCGTTTGAAGGTCCTGGCGCAGTTGGATACCGCGGAGAACCGCAAGCCCCAGGATGGAAGGATTAAGATATCGGTCAACGGCAGGAAGGTCGATCTGCGGGTCTCGACTATACCTACTTTTTACGGGGAAAAGATCGAGATGAGGTTGTTGGATATTCAGGCGGCAAAAACCGGGCTGGAAAGTATGGGTTTTCAAGGCCCGGATCTGGATATCTATAAACAGGCGATCACTGCCGCTCAAGGGTTGATCCTGGTCACCGGGCCCACAGGGTCGGGCAAGACTTCCACTCTTTATGCCACTCTTAATGTCGTTAAAACAGAGAAAAATAATATAATTACTATAGAAGACCCCATAGAATATCTGATCGATGGCTTGAACCAGATGCAGGTAAATCCGGTCAAGGATCTTACTTTTGCCAACGCCTTAAAGAGCATTCTGCGGCAGGACCCGAATGTTATCCTGATAGGCGAGATAAGGGACAAGGAGACAGCAGAAATGGCTTTCCAGGCTTCTTTGACCGGGCACCTGGTATTATCCACGCTGCATACGAATAACGCGGTTGCCTCAATAACCCGTTTGGTGGATATAGGTCTGGAGCCGTATCTGATATCTTCTGCGTTGATCCTTGTCGTGGCCCAGAGGCTGGTCAAGATGATCTGCCCGCATTGCAAAGAGAAATATCAACCGGATGGGCACTTGTTAAGCCTATTTAAAAGCCATATAGACCAGCTTGGTATAAAGGAGTTCTATCATGGTTCGGGCTGCAGCTATTGCGGATTCACCGGTTTTCTGGGCAGGACCGCGATTTTTGAGATATTCAGGATCAGCGAAAAGATACGGGGGATGATCGCCCAGAGGTTCGCGGAAGACGAGATTCTGTCGGAGGCAAAGAAGAGCGGCCTGAAGACTTTGGCCAGAGCAGGCCTGGAGAAAGTATCCGCGGGGATCACTACTCTGGAAGAGATCTTCAACATAGTCGGCGCCGCCTCGGAGGAAGAAGCTGTCCTTAGGTCGGCGCAGGCCGGCAAGGATATAAAGATACTTATTGTAGACGATGAGGAAGATATACTGAAGATCCTGGAAAAAAGGCTCACCGACGCGGGCTATCGGGTGGTCAAGGCCAGGGATGGTCAGGAGGCAGTGGCGTTCTGTAATAAGGAAAAGCCGGATCTGGTCATTAGCGACGTTACTATGCCCAAAATGAACGGGTTTGAAGAGGTTAAGGCTTTACGGTCGAAACTGGAGACCGCGGTGATCCCGGTCATCCTTTTGACCGCCAGGGAGGATAAGGAAAGCGAGCTGCAGGGCCTTGACGCCGGGGCGGACGATTACCTGACCAAACCTTTTGACAGCGATAAGCTGCTGGCGCGGGTAAAAATGCTCTTAAGGAGGAAGCAGTGATAAAAAATATAAATAACTCCTTGAGCGCCCGCAGCATAATAATGCTCTTTTTCATATTATTCTCTATACTGGGCATAATGACCGTGATGAACATAAGTAACCAGAACAGGATAATGCTGACGCACAGCGTCAACGAAGGAAGCACCTTCTCGAACGTTATTCTGACCGCGATGCGCCATCCTATGCTGGGCGGCGACCAGGATATAATCCAACTGCAATTCGACAATTACCGTAATTTAAAAGAGGTCAATGACATCCATTTGACGGATTATCTGGGGGTCATTAAAAGAAGCACGGATAAGAGCCGGATCGGCGAAAAGCCCCAGGTTAAGTATCTGGACAGGCTTTTAAGGGGCGAAGAGATCCAGGGAGTGGAGATACGCAAGAAAACAGGAGAGAGCGTCTTTGCCAAGAGCATACCGATTTTTAATGAAAAAAACTGTTTTGGCTGCCATGGCCGGGATAAAAAAGTTCTCGGGGTCTTGAGAATAGTCCTGGATTGGAAGGATAAGCTCGCAGAGGAAAAGGCTACCTGGAAACGCAATATCTATCTTTCCCTGTTCGGGCTAATGGTCATCATAATCCTGACTTTTTTCTTTCTGCTGCAGGCAATAATCCGGCCGATCAAAGACCTGGGAAAAGGGATGAACCTGGTAGCCCACGGTGATTTCAGCCATAAGATAATTCCCAAGAAGGAGGATGAGATCGGCAGGTTGATCGGGCTGTTCAACAAGATGAGCGATGATCTGAGATTGGCCATAGAAAAAGAGCAGAAATTAGTGGCTATAGAACAACAGAAGACCGCGGAACTGGGCAGGCTTAACCGCGTTTTGCTCCAGGAGATAACCAGCCGTAAAAGGGCCGAAGAAGGGCTTCAGTCGAGCAACCGCAAGCTCCTGGATATAATCGAATTCCTGCCTGACGCCACCTTTGTTATAGACCAGGAAAAAAAGGTGATTGCCTGGAACCGGGCTTTAGAGGATATGACCGGGGTATCCAAGAAGGATATGATCGGCAAAGGCGATTACGCCTATGCCGTGCCTTTTTACGGGCAGGCGCGGCCGGTAATGATCGATTTTGTCTTCCAGCATAATTCGAAATTAAGCAAGAAATACGATTTTATAGAGAAAAAAGGGAATAATCTGTTTGCGGAAACGTTCATCCCCGGCTTTTACCAGGGAAAAGGCGCATATCTCTGGGTAGTGGCCGCTCCTCTTTTTGACGATATGGGGCATTTTATCGGCGCTATTGAATCCATCCGGGATATTACCGGGCGCAAGAAAGCGGAGGCAAGGCTTAAAGAGGCAATGGAAACAAAATCAAAATTCACCTCTATCGTTTCCCACGAGTTAAGGACCCCGCTGACCGCGATCAAGGAGGGCATAAATATTGTACTGGACGGATCGGCCGGAGAGCTTAACCTTGAGCAAAAAGATTTTCTGGATACGGCTAAGAGGAATGTGGACCGTTTGGCCCGCCTGATAAACGATGTCCTTGATTTCCAGAAGCTGGATGCAGGCAAGGCCCAGTTCAATTTCCAGGACAACGATATCAATGAAGTGGCCCTGGAGATCGAGAGGACAATGACCGCCCTGATAAAAGCCAAGGGGCTGGACCTGGTGATCAAACTTGACGAGAACCTGCCTGTATTCAGGTTTGACCGCGACAAGATCATCCAGGTCATAACCAACCTGGTGAATAACGCCATTAAATTCACTGAAAAAGGAAGCATCATTTTGGCTACCACAAAGAAAGGGAACGCCGTATGCGTTACAGTGGAAGATACCGGGCCCGGGGTTAAGCAGGAAGATATTCCCCGGCTTTTTCAGAGCTTCGAGCAGTTGGGAGATGTTAAAGAAAGGAAAGGCGGCACAGGGCTGGGTTTGGCTATATCCAAGGAGATCATTGAAAAGCATGGCGGGGCCATTTATGTTGAAAGCGCGGTCGGCGCCGGAACCAAATTTATTTTTACGCTCCCCAGGTACGGCATAGAAAAGATATTGGAGGAGAGCATAAAGCAGGGCAAAGACGCGATAGAAAAAGCGTATTTTGTTTTCGGTTTATTCGTTTTGCGGTGGGATAATTACGGGCAGATCAAAATCCGGGCAGGTTCGGATAAAACAGAGGCTATTTGCCGGGAGATCCAGGAATCTTTAAAAGGCCAGATAGGCGTTTCTGATCTGGTGATCCGCAGGGTAGAGAATGAACTGTTTGTGTCCAGCCTTATTCCCAGGCTGGAAGCCCAGGGGCTTAAGTTAAGGCTGCGCGCGGCAGTTAAAGAAACTATTTTTAAGATAGATGAAGAGTTAAAGGCGCAATTTTCCAGCAGCTACGTTGTTTTTCCGGATGAGGCTAAAACCGTGGAGGAGTTGCTGGATAAGGCGTATAGATCCGTGGTTAATACGCAGGAGGAAAGATCAAGAAGCAGGATAATGCTGGTGGATGATGAACCCGAGGTTTTGAGCACATTGCGCAAGATACTGGAGAAGTTCGGTTATAGCAATATCACCGAGGCTGCCGGAGGCGAAGAGGCTTTGGCCCTGATAGAAGCCCAGCCGCCGGACCTGATAATACTCGATATTAAGATGCCCAGGATGAGCGGTTACGAGGTGATCGGCAGGCTTAAAGGCAGTGTAAGGACCAAGGATATCCCGCTTTTGATAATCTCCGGATACGAGGTAAAAATCGACCGTATAAAAGAGTATATTAAAAAGGAAGCCTTGCCGATGATCGGCAAGCCTTTTGATATAAAGCTGTTGGAAAAGTGGCTGAATTATCTTTTGTGATCAAGACCGGGTCTTGAGAAGGGAACAATGGCGAAAAAAATCGTGGTTGTGGATGATGAGCCTGATGTGTTGAAGGTTGAGGTTTTCAGGCTGAAAAAGATGGGCTATGAGGTTTATGTGGCGGTAAACGGCAAAGAAGGCTTAGAGCTGATCAGAGAGAAGAAACCCGACTTGGTATTGTTGGACCTGCGCCTTCCTGTTATGGAAGGAACAGAGGTATGCATTCAGATGAAGGCTGACGAGGGTCTTAGGGGGATACCTGTTATCCTGGTTACTGCCAGTTCCGATTGCGTTGTGGAGAAGGTTAAACTTTGCAAGGCGGACGATTATATGTTGAAACCGTTCGATTCCGCTGAGATGGCGGCAAAAATCGTTAAATTTCTGGGGTGATATGGGATTATTTGATTTTATTTCTATTAACCGGGATATAGCCCGGCGTAAAAAGCGCGAGAATTCGCAGAGGTTCGCCCAGTTTGGTAAATTTGTGGAGGTTATGGCCCATGATGTGAACAACCCTTTAATGGTTATTTCGGGCAGGGCTCAGTTGTCATTGATGGAAAAGATCGATAACGAGGAATTAAAGAAGAACCTTCAGGCGATCTTCCAGGAAAGCCAAAGGGCAAAAGATATAATACAAAGAATTCTTGGTTTTGTCCGGCCTTCGAAGGACCGGACAGTTCGCGCGGATATAAATAAAAGCCTGGAAGGGCTGATCAGCCTTATTGAACCCCAGTTTTCTATGGATAATGTCAAAATAATGAAAAATTACGGCGTAGGCTTACCGGAGGTTAATATAGACGAAAAACATATGCAGGATGTGTTTATCAATTTGTTGAATAACAGCCGGGATGCTATGTTTAAGGGGGGGCAGATAAAGGTGTCTACCTGCCGGTCCGGGGAAAATGTGAAGATAACCTTTGAAGATACAGGGCCGGGAATGTCCGCCGAAGTTATGGCCAGGTTGTTCGAGCCTTTTTTTACCACTAAAGAAAAACGCGTTGGTTTGGGCCTTTCGGTAAGTTATAGCATAGTCAAGGCGCACGGAGGAGAGTTGGATCTGAAAAGCTCTCCGGGGAAAGGGACGGCAGCCAGCATAACACTGCCGGCAATGCCAGAAGGAGGTAGCAATGCCTAAAATAATGGTAGTAGATGACGAGCAGGAGATAGTGAATATAATCGACGTCTTTTTGCGCAAGAAAGGGTTTGAAGTTTTTAAAAACCTGGAAGGCGACAAGGCGCTGAATATATTAAAGTCCGGCGACAAGATGGACCTGTTGATCATAGATATGCGCATGCCTAAAATGACCGGCATGGATGTTTTGAGGGGATTGAATGACGCGGGGATAAAGCTGCCGGTCATAATCTTAAGCGGGTCAATAGGTCTCCAGAAAGATATTGATGAGTTGTTGGGATTGGGTTATAATGAAAAAGACGTAATGTATAAACCCATAGACCTCTTTGAGATATTGGCTAAGGTTAAGGAAAAATTGGGGGAGAACGAGGATAAATAAAGCTATGTGGAAGGAAAAAATACTGATAGCTGATAATGATCTGGATGCGCGAAACCTTTTATACGAGATATTGTTTTCTTTGAATTATGAGGTTACCTGCGTCCCTACGGGGGAAGAAGCCCTGGCCCGCCTTTCCGAGGAGAGGTTCGATCTGATAATCCTGAATGAGGCTATGCCCGGATTAAGCGGGTGGGATACTGCCCGGAAGATCAGGGGATTCGATAAACAGGCGCATATAATAATTTTTGCCGTTGATAGCCAGTCTGATGAAGCCCAGGCTAAAGTCCTGGCCCTCAGGGTCTCGGCTGTGGTGAAGAAGGATTTTTCCACCCATTTTATGGTGAAGACGATATTGGGGGTATTGCGCTCTGAAGAAGGCGGCATTCACTTGGCGGCGGATGCGTCCAATGCCGGCAGACGCATACTTGTGGTGGATGATAATCTGGAGATACGCAATGTCCTGCAGGATTTTTTGGGCAAAAAAGGCTATAAGGTTGATGTCTCCTCTTCCGGTATGGATGCGCTTATGTCGGTAAGGACAGAGGCTCCTCAGGTAGTGCTCCTGGATATGCGCATGCCCGGGATGGACGGATTAATGGTGTTGAACCAGATAAAAAAGATCAATGGATCGATAAAAGTGATCATGCTTACTTCGGTCCAGGACGAGCATGTTATGGAAGAGGCGGCTAAGGAAGGCGCCTGCGATTATCTGCTCAAGCCTTGCGACCTGCAGAAACTGGACGAGATCATTACTTCCCTTTTTGTGACGGCGGTCAATAAATAAGGAGCGTAAAGGCATATGGAATCCAAAATCCTGGTGGTGGATAACGATTCTCAGATCCGCGAACTTCTTTATGACGCGTTGACCAAAGTCGGCTATAAGGTGATAACAACCCATAGCGGCAAAGAGGCCCTGGAATTGGCGCGGACGCACAACCCCGAATTGATGCTTTTGGATTTCAAGATGCCGGATATGGACGGTGTCGAGCTGCTGGAGAAACTGCGTTATTTCGACCATAAGACCAAGGTGTTGATGGTGACCGGTTTTGCCGACGACGAGTTGGAGCGCCGGGCCCGCCTGGCCGGGGCGAGCGGTTTTCTGCGCAAGGCATTGGGCATAGATGTCATTGTAAAGGCCATTAACGAGATATTGCAGCCTAATAAACGCTACGGCCAGGAAAAGATACTGGTTGTGGATGATGACCCGAATATATCTTCGTTGATCCGCGATTTTTTGTCTAAAAAAGGGTTTAGCGTGGTGACCGCCGCCAGCGGGGAGGAAGGCCTGGAGAAATTCAAGGCGGAAAAGCCGATCCTGGTATTGCTGGACGTGAAATTGCCCGGGATAGACGGACTCCTTACCCTTAAACGGATCCGGGAGATGGATGACAAAGTGGGCGTTATCATGATCACCGGCATAATGGATGAGTCCGTGTTCGAAGAGGCAAAAAAATTCGGGGTATGCGAGTATATCGTTAAGCCTTTTGACCTGGATTATCTTGAGACCTGCGCGCTGGTCAGGATATGCCTGGTTTCCGCGCTTCTGGAATGATAACTCCCTTCAGCAGCACCCGTCGTTATGGCCGATAAAGAGAATATAAGCATTAAGGTCCTTTTGATCGAGGATGACCGTTTGGTCGCCAGGCTGATACAGGATATGCTCGCGAAAGTAAGCGAGATCGACTGTAAAACAGAATGGTTTGAACGCCTGGCCCCCGCCCTTGACCGCCTCGTAAAAAACGATATCGATGTTGTCTTGCTGGACCTGTTTCTTCCTGACAGCGAAGGTATTGACACGCTGGTCAAAGTCCAGGCGCGTTCTTCCGGGATCCCCGTCCTGGTGCTTACCGGGCTTGATGACGAATCCACGGCGATCAAGGCGATGCAGGCCGGCGCGCAGGATTATCTGGTCAAGGGCAGGGAGGATGTCTTTCATTTTATCCGCGCCATCCGTTACGCTATTGAGCGCAAACACATACAAGAGGCTTTGAAAAAGGCCTTGTCCGAGATGGAAGTGCAGGTTGCTTTGCGCACCTCGGACCTGACCAGCGCTAACGCCAAATTGTTGCAGGCCTACTCTGAGCTCCAGGAAACCCAGTCGCGTTTTATCCAGGCGGCTAAGATGCAGGTGGTTGGCGGCCTGGCCAGCGGCGTGGCCCACGAAGTGAAAAACCCGCTGGCAATAATAAGCCAGGGGGTTGAATACCTGACTAAGAAGGTCCCTCTGGATGACGAGAATATTTCTTTTGCTTTAAAGTCCATGACCGACGCGGTAATGCGGGCCAATGATATTATCACCGGCTTGTTGGATTTCGCCAGTTTATCCAAACTGGATGTTTCGCCGCATGACCTGAGAACAGTGCTGGGAAATTCCCTTTTGCTGGTAAAGCACCAGTTTGTAAAGAACCATATCCAGTTGAACGAGGATATTGCGCAGGGCATCCCGCCGATAAACATCGATAAGAACAGGATCGAACAGGTTTTTTTGAACCTTTTTATGAACTCGGCGGACGCTATGCCTTCAGGCGGGACGCTGACCATAAGCATGCGCATCGAAAAGGCCCCGGCAATGACCGGAGGCGCCGGGCGCAGAAAAGAGGATATCTTTAAGCCGGGAGAAAAAATTGTCTTGGTCGAGGTCGAAGATACCGGGATAGGGATACCTCAAGAGATCATTGACAAAGTTTTTGACCCGTTCTTCACCACCAAGCGCGGCAAAGGCGGGACCGGCCTGGGGTTGTCTATCGTCAAAAATATAATGGAGATGCACCGGGGAAGGATCGACATAACGAATAAAAAAGAGGGCGGGATAAAGGCGATGCTTATGTTCCGTATGCAGGGTTAACGTTTGGCATCTTTAAGAGAAAGGGAGGCTGAAAATGCCGAGAAAAAAGATCCTCATAATCGACGATGAAGAGAGTTTTTGCAGGATGGTGAAATTGAACCTGGAGGAAACCGGCAAATACGAGGTCAGGGCTGAAAGCCAAAGCGTCAATGCCATCCGCACGGTAAAGGAATTCAAGCCTGACCTGATCCTTTTGGATATCGTTATGCCGAATGTTGATGGCGGCGAAATATCCCAGAAGCTCAGATCGGATGAGGATCTGAAGAACATACCCATCGTATTCTTGACCGCTATCGTTACGGAAAGAGAAGTAAGGGATCAAAATGGGATCATCTCCGGAAGGCCGTTTCTGGCAAAGCCGGTTCCCGTGGATAAGCTTATTTATTGCATAGAACAGAATACCCTCGTTTGATCCGGCTTAAAGGCTTAGGATGTTGCGGTAGAATTCCGATAGCAGTTTTTTGATATTCGCCCCGGTGCCCAGGGAAGAGATTATCTTATCCGCCTTTTTCGCTGCGGTCGATATTTGCCCCTTCGCGTAAGCCAGCGCCCCGGACCCGTGTATTATCTGTCGCATCCTGCTTAAATCCGTCCGGCCCACTTTTTTCTTGGAAAATACTGCGCTTATCTGCGACCTGTCTTTTTTGGGGGAATTATTGTAAGCGTACCATATAAGCAGCGTCCTTTTGGCTTCCTGCAGGTCGGTCAGCGATGATTTGCCGGTTTCTTCTTCATTGCCGAAGATCCCCAGTATATCGTCTTTTATCTGGAAGGCCCGCCCCAGGATAAGACCGTAATCAAATATTTTTTTGATCTGTTTTTCCGGAGCTCCGGCCAGGGTGGCGCCTATGGACAGGGGATAGGCAAAGGTATAATACGCGGTCTTCAGGTCATATATGCGGTAAATGTCGTTTTTGTTTATTTTATCTATCCGTTTTATCCCGTAAATTATCTCGATGAACTGGCCTGCGCCGGTATAAAGAACGGCGTCCAACAGTTTATTCAGGGCCTTTTCTTTCCTTACCGGGTTTTCTTTGATGGATAAAAAGCTCTTTATGGCCATAGCGTAAATGATATCCCCCACGACGATCGCCAGGTCCTGGCCGTTGAATTTAACGCTTTTATCCAGCCTTAACCGGTTATTCAGCATTTTATGCATTGAAGGCCTGCCTCTGCGGGAATCGGATTTATCGATTATATCATCGTGGATGAGCATAAAGTCGTGAAGCAGTTCGATCGAGAGGGCGCTTTGGTACAGCCCGGAAGCGGGTTTTTTGGCAAAGGCAAGGTATCCCAGGACAAAAAGCATCGGCCTGACCCTTTTTCCGGGTCTGGCGATGTATTCTTTTATGCTTTCGCCAAGCAGAGGAGAGAGCCGTTTGAAAGGGTAAATGCCGTCCATATCGCTTACATGCTTTTTCAGCGCTTCTTCCACAGTATTTTTTATTTTGTTTAACATGATTTTATGTTAACATATATCCTTTAATTAGACAAATAAAATGAATAAATACACACTTATACATAAAGACGCGAAGTGCAATGCCCGGTTAGGCCGGGTGGCTACTGCCAGGGGCGCGCTTGATACCCCTTGTTTTATGCCGGTAGGCACGCAAGGCACGGTAAAGACCCTTTCCGCGGAAGAGCTGAATTACTGCGGGGCGCAGATCATGCTTTGCAACGCCTATCATCTTTTTCTGCGGCCGGGCACAGCCATAATCAAAAAGGCCGGCGGTTTGCATAAATTCATCGGCTGGGATAAACCTATACTTACCGACAGCGGCGGTTACCAGATATTCAGCCTGGCGCTTTTGCGTAAAGTCAACGAAAAGGGCGTGGAGTTCCAGTCGCATATAGACGGGTTCAAGCATTTTCTTACACCGGAGGACGTGGTCAATGTCCAACGCGACCTGGGCTCCGATATAATGATGGTCCTGGATGACTGCGTGCATTATCCCTGCGAGAAGGATTACGCCCGTCAGGCTATGGAAAGGACTATCCAGTGGGCCAGGCGCTCTAAGATCGAGCAGGATAAACAGCCCGGATCGCAACAGCTTTTGTTCGGGATAGTCCAGGGCGCTACTTATGAAGACCTGCGCAAGGATTGCGCCAGGCGGCTGGCGGAGCTGGATTTCGACGGTTATGCCCTGGGAGGACTTTCGGTTGGCGAACCCAAGGATTTAATGTATAATATTGCCGCCTGCGCCCTGGAAGAAATACCCGAGGCCAAGGCGCATTATATGATGGGCGTGGGGCTTCCCGACGACATCATCGGCGCGGTGGAATTGGGCGTGGATATGTTCGATTGCGTGGTGCCTACGCGTTACGGCAGGCATGGGACCGCGTTCACCAGCCAGGGCAAGGTTGTGGTGAAGAACGGCCAGTACAGCGAGGATCTTGGGCCTTTGGACCCGGAATGCGCATGTTATACCTGCACGAATTTCTCACGGGCGTACCTGCGGCATTTGTTCAACGCGCAGGAAGTCCTGGCTTTCAGGCTGACCTCTTTGCATAACAGCTATTTCTATCAGAAAATGATGGCCGGCATCCGCCTGGCTATCGCCGAAGACAGATTCGTCGAGTTCAAAAAAGAATTCCTGAATAAGTATAACAGCGCCACTAAATGAGATAAGCGGACTGAGAAGATGAGGATCGATATCATCACTATATTTCCGGGCATGTTTGCGCCTGTCCTGAACGAGTCTATGGTCAAACGGGCCCAGGAAAAAGGCAGGGTAAAGATCCATATCCACGACCTGCGGGATTATTCCGCGGATAAGCATTCCAAGGTGGATGACCGGCCTTTTGGCGGCGGCTCCGGTATGGTTATGGGCCCTGAGCCGATATTCGCGGCAGTTCGCAAGATAAGAGCGGTAAGCCGGAATAAGAAGGCAAAAGTGATCCTATTGTGCCCGCAGGGGCGGACTTTTGACCAGCCTAAAGCCAGGGAATTATCGGCCTGCGGCCATCTTATCCTGATTTGCGGGCATTATGAAGGGGTGGATGAGCGGGTCAAGACCGATCTGGCCGATGAAGAGATATCTATCGGGGATTATGTCCTTACCGGAGGAGAACTTCCGGCTATGGTCCTGGTGGATTCGGTGGTGCGGCTGGTCCCCGGGGTCCTGGGTGATAAAAATTCCTTGAATTTTGAGTCATTTGAAGGTAATCTATTAGAGTATCCCCAGTATACCAGGCCGGCTGATTTCCGGGGGATGAAGGTCCCTGCGCTGCTTTTGTCAGGAGACCATAAGAAGATCGCCGAGTGGCGCAAGCTCGAGGCGCTCAAGAAAACGAAAAAACGCAGGCCGGATTTGTTAAAAAAAATAAAAACCAATAAAACGGAAAGGAACCTTAAAAATGGATAAGATCAAACTTGTCGAACAGGCTTATTTGAGCAAAAAGAAACACCCGGATTTTAACGTCGGGGATACGATCAAGATCATGACCCGGATCCCGGAAGGTGATAAGATCAGGCTGCATCCTTTTGAGGGCATAGTCATCGCCAAGAAAGGCAACGGGACCAAGAGCAGTTTTACCGTAAGGAAGGTTTCTGTGGGAGAAGGCGTAGAGCTTAAATTTTTCCTGCATTCCGCGGTGATCGAACGCATCGAGCTCTTAAGAAAAGGAAAGATAAAGCGGGCCAAGCTTTATTACCTGAGGAATAAAGTTGGAAAACGCGCCTCGAAGATAAAATCAGTGGAAGTTAAGGCTAAATAATCCCGCGCTTTCTGCGCTACATCCAAGCTGTGGGGATATCTTTGTGTGTGTTTATGCGCTGCCGGCCATATGCTTTATTACGAACGCAAGTTTAAGGGACAAGGCAGGGACCTGGTTATCGGGGTGGATGAGGCGGGAAGGGGCCCTCTGGCCGGCCCGGTAGTCGCGGCGGCGGTTTTTCTAAAGACCTCATCTTTCAATAACCGCATTGACGATTCCAAGAAATTGACCTGCCTGCAGCGCGAAAAGGCTTTTCCCGAGATCATTGAAAAATCCGTATCCGGTATCGGTATAATGAACGAAAAGGTCATTGACCGGGTCAATATCCTGGAAGCCACCCGTTTGGCCATGGAACAGGCTATTAATGGGCTGTTTGCTAAAATGCCCGGGGTTGAGCCCGGCCGCGTGCATATCCTGGTGGATGGGTTAGTCAAATTGAAGATAGGATTTCCTTTCACCGACATAATCAAAGGGGACTCCAAATCCCTGAGCATAGCCAGCGCGTCGATCCTGGCAAAAGTTACCCGGGACAGGATCATGAGGATATACGATAAAACCTTCCCGCAATACGGGTTTTCACGGCACAAGGGTTATCCTACGCAGGCCCACAGGAACGCATTAAAGAAATACGGTAAGTCCGTAATTCACAGAGCTACTTTTTCCGGTGTCTAAAGAAAATATCCTCTTAGGCCGTCAGGGCGAAGATGAGGCGGTCAGGTTCCTGAAGCGTAAAGGCTACAAGATCCTGGCCAGGAATTACCGGACCATGTCCGCCGAGATCGATATTATCGCCCGGGATAAGGATACGTTTTGTTTTGTTGAGGTAAAGACCCGCTTATCCGGCTGGTTTGGAGAGCCGGCAGAGGCTATAGACAGGCGCAAGCAAGGCAAGATATACCGGGCCGCGACGCTTTTCCTGAAAGAAAAAGGACTTTTAGATGCCGGGGCCAGGTTCGATGTCGTTTCAGTAAGCCCGTTCCAAGGCTCCTGGAAAACAGAGCTGCTCAAGAACGCGTTCGAGATCCAAGAGATATAAGGAGAGCCTAATGTACGGAAATCACCTTAAAAAATACCTGGATGATCTGGCTGGGAAATTACCCGCTCCCGGAGGCGGATCCGCCGCAGCGATGAGCGCGGCTTTAGGATCAGCTTTGATCAGCATGGTGCTTAATTTCACCGTGGGCAAGCCGAAATACGCCGAATATGAAAGCCAGCTTAAGAAGTGCCTGGATAAATCCGAAAAACTGCGTTTGGAATTCCTGCATCTTGTCGATCTGGATGTTACCGCCTATAGCAGCAAGGATCTGCGGAAATCCATGGATGTGCCGCTTATGGTCTGCCGGCTTTGTTTTGAGGCGATAGATATCTGCCCGCTTATATTGGGAAAGAGCAATCAGAACCTGATCAGCGACGTGGCGGTGGCAGCGGTATTGCTGGAGTCGGCTTTTTTCAGCGCGTATGTCAATGTGGATATAAACCTTAAATATCTTAACGACCCGGAACTGGCAAAGGGGATCAGGAAAGAGCTGGACGAAAAGGGTAAGGTTGTGAGAAAAATCAGACAGCAGATGGAGGTTAAAGTTGGCAAAATTATTAGAGGGTAAGCCGATCGCGGAAAAAATAAAAGAGAGTATCAAACAGAAGATCCTGGGCTCGGGAAAAAAGGCTCAGCTGGCCAGCGTGCAGGTAGGGGAGAATCCGGCCGCGGAATCATATATAAAGTCGCAGAAGAAGAACGCCGAGCTTTTAGGCGTCGATTACCAGCTGCACAAACTGGATAGCCAGGCTACCGAAGGAAAACTCATTGAGTATATAGGAAATCTTAATAATGATCCGGCGGTGAACGGCATAATCGTGCAGATGCCTCTGCCTTTGCATATGGATTATAAGAAGATCAGCGGCTTCATCTCTGCGGATAAAGACGTGGAAGGGATGCATCCGGCGAACATGGGCAAGATCGTATTCGGCAAAGCCAGGATAGTGCCTTGCACCGCCAACGCGGTTATGGAATTATTGAGCGCCACCGGCCTGGATCTCGCCGGGAAGGAAGTTGTTATTGTCGGGCACAGCGAGATAGTCGGCAAGCCTTTAAGCCTGCTGCTGCTGGAAAAGCTGGCCACGGTAACGGTCTGCCATATCGGCACGGCCAAGGCCGGTAAATTAGAGGAGCATGTCAAGAGCGCCGAGGTCCTTATTGTCGCGGTGGGCAAGGCCGGATTGATCAAGGGCGAATGGATAAAAGAGGGCGCGGTGGTCATAGATGTCGGCATAAACCGGGTCGGGGATAAGATCGTCGGAGACGTGGAGTTCGATGAGGCCCAGAAACGCGCTTCCTGGATCACTCCTGTGCCGGGAGGGGTAGGGCCTTTGACCGTTACCATGCTTATGCGCAACCTGGTGGAAGCGGCAAAACTTTAAGTATACTGCTATAATGGCCAGATGTATGATAGCGCTGGCTGAATACTGCTCCTATGCCCCGGCTAACCGTATCGGTTCCTGCCAGTTATCCGCCACGCAGTTAAAACCATCCAGGATGTGATCCCCCTGGAGGTTCCCGTTATCTTTAAAAAATGGTAAGGTCAGTTTTATGCGAGATATCTGCCGGCATTTTAATTCCTGCGGAGGCTGCGATTCGCAGGATCAGGATTATGAGAAACAGCTCCAATTCAAGGAAAAATATTGCCGTAATCTCCTCGCCTGTTTTAACCCCGGCGAAATAAAAGAGATAATCCCTTCGCAGCCGATCTGGTATTTCCGCAATAAGATGGAATTCGTATTCTCCCGGGACAGCTCCGGAGCGATAATAGGGCAGAGAGAGAAAGCCAAATTCTCCCAGATCATCGACCTGAAAGAATGCCGTGTATTTATAGAGGGGCTTGACCGGATATTCGATGCCTGTAAGCTGTGGATAAAAGACTTCCGAGTTATTCCTTATGACCTGCGCACATCTTCGGGTGAGTTAAGGTATATTTCCTTGCGGCATTCGAAAGCTTACGGCTCAATAATGGCGGTAATAACCGTTGCCCTGACCAGGGAGGATTTTGACAAAGAAAAAAATAAATTCTTTGCTCTGGCCGAACGCTTAATGTCCGCGGCGGATGTCCGGTCGGTCTATCTTTGCTTCAATAAATTATTATCGGATAAAGCCCTCACCGATGAATTGATGCATCTGTCCGGAGATGATGACATCCGGGAAAACATCAACGGGATCGATTATCTGATCGGGCCAAAGACCTTTTTTCAGACTAATCCTTATTGCTGCCAAAAGTTATACGCTGTGGTCCGGGATGAAGTAAAAGACGCGCCGGGCACGGCCCTGGATATTTTTTGCGGAAGCGCAGGGATAACCTTACAGCTCGCCGGAAATTCTTCCAGGGTAATCGGGGTCGATAATTCGGCGTTCAATATCGCCAACGCCGAGAAAAATCTCAGGTTGAATAAAATTGATAATGTCGAATTCGCCTGCCTGGACGCCGACACGTTCCTCGCCGGACTTAAGGAAAGCGATTATATTGAAGATGCCCAGGTTGCGGTTATTGACCCTCCGCGCGTGGGTTTAAGCAAAAAGTTCAAGAAGAGCCTTCTGGATATCCGGCTGAAACGGATCATATATATATCCTGCAATCCGATGTCTTTGCGGGAAGATCTTAAACTTTTGTGCGGCTCTTATTCGCTGGAGCGGGTTATCCCGGTGGATATGTTCCCGCATACCGGGCATTTCGAGGTGGTGGCCGGCTTAAGGCTGAAGGAATAATTTTTGACAAAAACGCGTATTACGGTTAAAATAAAGTCCTTAATCAATATCCCGCGTGAACGGGAAACCAGCCGTAACATAAACAGGGGTGTTTCTTATGACCTTTAAAGAAAAGATAAGACAGGGGAGTTTTGTTCTTACTTCCGAGATCGGCCCGCCTAAAGGGATAGAAACCGTTAAATTGCTGGAAGACGCGGAGTTGATCCGCACCCGGGTTGACGCGATAAATGTGACTGATCTGCAGAGTTCGGTAATGCGCCTGGGGTCGTTGGCTGTTTCCAGCCTGCTCAAGCAAAAAGGATTTGACCCGGTATTCCAGGTTACCTGCCGCGACCGCAACCGCTTGGCCTTGCAATCGGATATCCTTTCCGCCGCTGCATTGGGGATAGAGAACTTGTTGATCCTGACCGGAGATTATCCGACATTAGGCGACCATCCGCAGGCCAAGCCGGTATTTGACCTGGATTCGGTCCAGCTTTTGCAGGTAGTCAGACAGTTGCAGGCAGGCGCGGATATGAACGGCAATAAGCTTGAAGGGAGCGCCCCTGAATTTTGCGTAGGCGCGGTAGTCAATCCCGGGGCTGACCCGATCGAGCCGCAGATCATCAAGATGGAAAAAAAGATCGAAGCAGGCGCGGAATTCTTTCAGACCCAGGCTATATATGATGCGGGTATCTTTGAGAATTTCCTTTCCAAGACCAAACACCTGAAAGTCCCGATCCTGGCGGGCATTGTCCTGTTGAAGTCCGCGGGCATGGCCAGGTTTATGAACAAGAATGTCGCCGGGGTCTCTGTCCCCGATGAATTGATCAAGGAAATGGAAGAGACTAAGGATAAAGTCAGCCAGTCCGTGGCTATCGCCAGCCGCCTGATCAAACAATTGCGGCCGATGTGCCAGGGGATACATATAATGCCGATCGGCTGGGATAAAAAAGTCCCCCTGGTGTTGGATGCCGCGGGTTTATAATAAACATGCCTAAAATAATTATTATCGGTTCGTCGATCGCCGGACATACAGCGGCTATTTCTTTGCGGCAAAAGAACAAGGATTGCGAAATAACCCTGATCACCGATGAACCGTCCCCTTGTTATGACAAACGCAAGCTGCCCGCGTATCTGGCAGGCGGGACCAAAGAAAAAGAGCTTTACCTTGTTAACGCCGATCATTACGCCGGCCAGAACATAAAATTCCTGAAAGAGAGAAAAGTTTACGGCATTAATACCAACCGCCGCCTGGTTTACTTTAAACACGAGGAAACCCGGGGAAACGCCGAATATGACTTTTTGGTCATCTGCTCCGGGGTTAAAACAACGCTGCCGGATATACCCGGCATAAATAAAGAGGGCGTGATCCGGTTGGATTCATTAAACGATTTTAAACAGGCGCGCAAATATCTCTTATCTTCGGATACAGTGTGTTTCCTGGGGTGGAATCCCTGGGCGCAAGAGATCGCCAAAGCGATCACCGGCCAGCAGAAAGAGGTTAAGGCGGTGACCGAACAGCCTGTCGAAGGCCCGGCGCAGATGCAGCATTTGGAGTTTATTAACAGCAAGGTGACTGATATAATCGGCGAGTCCGGGGTCCAGGCGATAAAGCTTAAAGAGGGCAAGATCATCGGCGCCTCTTTGGTGGTTGTATTCGACAGCCCGGCCAAACCGGCCGTAGATTTCCTAAAAGACACGGATATTGAATTATCCGGGGGCGGCGTATGCGTGGATGCCAACTTGCGTACTAACCTGAAAAATGTTTTTGCCTGCGGAGCGGCAGCCGGGGCCCAAGGCTTGCCGGATAAAACAAAGAATTGGGATGATGTTTTAAATGAAAGCGTCCGCTTAGCGGATAATATAAGCCAAGCAATAGGAGGTTTAAATGTCTGAGGTATTAGTTCAAATGGGAACAAAAGGCGCGGACGCGGTATTGGCATTGACCAGGCAAACGCTGGAAAAGGCCGGCAAGGATACCGCGGTCGGCTTTCCCGAGACCAACTATTTCCTGCCCATCATCTACGGGCTGTTCAACGCCGAGGTCAAGACTGTAGGGGACTGTATGCCGATCCTGGCGGCTGCCGAGGGGCTGAACAAGAATATCAAGCCCGCAAACGGCTTTTCTATCCCCGGAGCGCTTGGTCCGGTGCTGAACAAGGGCTGCGCCACGCTGGTGGCGATCGAAATGCTTACGGCGCTGTTGACCGCGACCAAACAGCATCCCAAGGGAGGAATCGGCTTCATCCCGGACAAGATACTGAGGCAGTTGGGCATTCAGCTGGTAGACGGCCGCATCGCGGGCGTCGCCGTCATTCTCGGCCCGGCAAAGGACGCGGATTCCGCGGAAAAGCTGGTGCGCGATTTCCAGACTAACAGCATCGTTTGCCTGCTCTGCGGCAGCGCACCGGCGAGTCCCGGCGCTTCCGATAAAGCCGGGGACAGCGCCAACGGCAAAACCTTCGCCCAACAGCTCGAAGAAAAAGGAGTGCAGATCGGCTTGGATAACTATATTGTGCCGCTCGGCGACGATTATCTCTCGGCAATCTACGCGGTGAACTTCGCCATCCGAGCGCCGCTCATCTACGGCGGTTTCAAACCCGGGCAGTGGCAGGGTATCGCGGATTATGTGCAGAAAAGGGTTCCGGCTTTCATCGTGCTTTTGAGCCACGTGGATGAGATCATCGTGGCGGCGGGGCTGGGGGCGCTGGCCTTCGGCGTGCCCATTATCACCGACCTGGATGTGCCGCAGTTGCCCAAGATCGATACGACTTTATATGAGGCCCTGGTTACTGAAAAAGACTACAAAAAACTGGTTTCCAAATGCCTGCTTACCAGGGGGATCAAAGTTAAGGTCGCCCAGATCAATGTCCCGGTGGCTTACGCCGCGGCTTTTGAGGGTGAAAGGGTGCGCAAGGAACAATTGTTCGCTGAATTCGGCGGTAAGGCTTCCGCCTCGTTCGAGTTCCTTACCAGCGGGAATATAGAGGATATTGAGGACGGGAAGGTAGAGGTGATCGGACCGGATATAGATAATATGGGAAAGGGCGTGAAATCTCTGCCTTTGGCGATCATGGTTGAAGTCGCCGGCCGGAAGATGCAAAAAGATTTCGAGCCTATACTTGAGCGCCAGATCCACAGGTTCGTCAATTACGCCCAGGGTATAATGCATATCGGCCAGCGCGATATGAACTGGATCAGAGTTTCTCAGGAGGCGTTCAATAAGGGCTTCCGCCTTAAGCATATCGGGGTTATCCTGCACGCTATGCTTCATCAGGAATACAGCGCTATCGTGGATAAGATCCAGGTAAAAATCTATACCAGCCAGGCTGATGTGGATAAGCTTTTGCCCCAGGCTAAGAAAGTCTACGATCAGCGCGATGAGAGGATCCTGGGTATGACCGATGAAAGCGTGGACTCTTTTTATTCCTGCACGCTTTGCCAGAGTTTCGCGCCCAACCATGTGTGTATGATCTCCGCGGAAAGGCTCGGCCTGTGCGGGGCTTATTCCTGGCTGGACGGCAAGGCTTCGCATGAGATCAACCCTACCGGCCCTAATCAGCCGGTGGAAAAAGGCCAATTGCTCGATCAAAAACTGGGGCAGTGGAAGAATATAAACGATTATGTTTATGAGAAATCCAACAAAACGATAGAGAAGATGAGTATGTATTCGTTGATGGACAGCCCGCAGTCGTCCTGCGGCTGTTTTGAATGCATTGTGGCTGTGGTCCCTGAGGCCAACGGCGTAATGATCGTGCACCGCGATTTTCCCGGGATGACCCCGGTGGGCATGACTTTTACCACGCTGGCCGGCTCGGTTGGCGGAGGGGTGCAGACCCCGGGTTTCCTGGGTATCGGCAAGCTTTATGTGGCCAGCAAGAAATTCCTTTCCGCTGAAGGCGGACTGCCGCGGCTGGTCTGGATGCCAAAGGAATTGAAAGAGGCTCTGGGCGATAAGCTGAAGACGCGCTGCCGGGAACTGGGTATGCCCGGCCTGGTTGACCAGATAGCCGATGAGACCAATGTTACCACAGCCGAGGAGCTGGTAGCTTACCTGGAAAAGGTAAAGCATCCGGTCCTGAATATGGAGCCGCTCATATAAGTATATTTACAACCGGCCGGCAAAGGTATAAAATAAGATTAAGAAGGATAACGACAAAAAGGAGAAAGAGATGAAACTGGCTATTATTTCCTTTGTTGGCCTTTCCGTTGTTTTATTATCCGGTTGTGCGGGCGTGCAGGATATGGAGGCGACTCAATTGCGGATCATCTCGCTGGAGAGCCAATTCCAGCGCCAGGACGCCGAGGTCAAGAGCTTGAGCAAGAGGCAGCAGAGTTTAGAAATTAAGGTCCAGGAAGATCAGGAAAAGACCGAGGCCGCGCTTAAAGCGAATCAGGCAAAATTAGAAGACGCGCAGAATAAGATAAATAGCCAGGTCCGGAAACAGCGTGAAGAAAAAACCGTCATAAAAGTCCCGAATGCCGGACATATCCAGACAGCCTTAAAGAACGCGAAATTTTATAATGGGGATGTTGACGGAAAGATAGGCCCCAGGACAAAAGACGCGATCCGGGAGTTCCAAAGAGCTAACCAGTTGAACGCGGACGGGGTTGTGGGCAGTGAAACCTGGGCTATTTTGGGAAAATATCTGGAAGAAGGGCAATAAAACAGCGTATAGTATTGTAACTACTTGGTATATAGTAGTTTACTGATAGAATAAATTTTGGCCGCAACTTGACAAAGCAGTTTTCATAGGTTATATTTATTTTATAGTATCGCAGTATAATAATATAATTCCTAAATAGATATCCAAGCCACGGACTCTGATCAAGGATAATGATCAGAAGCCGTGTTTTTTTTAACCAATCATAATTATGTTTATAAAAGTACTTAATAACCAGGGGGCCGGATGTTTAAAAAGATAATCGCGTTTTTGATAAGTTTTGTTTTCTTATTCGAGCAAATTGGGTTTGCCCAGGTTGCGAACGTAATTGATCTTTCCGGATCATTCTCCAGCGTGTCTTCGATCAATAAATTCCGCCCCTTGCATTTGAGGTCCCTGGTTTATGACCGGATCAAGGATGATTTCACCCTTTTGCTTGATAAAGGCGACAATAAGAATGTTAAGCCGGCGCAGCTTAAGGGGTCTATAGCCAAACTGATGGAATATTTTCAGATCGGCGTGACTTTGCCTAATAATACTTTCTGGGTTAATCTGCGTCCGGACGGCAAGAGTGATATCATTGACCCGGCATTGGAGAATACTGATATCGGGAAGATACTCCTGGAAGCAGACCTTCAGTTGAAAAAAGATATGGCTATGGCCACTTCTCCCAAGACCAGGGAAGGAAAGATCTATTGGAAGAGGCTGTACGAAAAGGCTGAAAGCCTTTTAGGAAACCAAAAGATCAATATCCCCACCTTGACCCGCCCCTGGATAGTTCCGGGCGAGATAATCGTCAAGCAGTCGGCTGACAGCGCGTATGTGTATAAAGCGACCTTAAAGGTTATGCTGGAGCAGGATCACCTGAAGAATTCCGCTACTTATGGATTTGACGATCCGCGCCTTAAGGAGTTGAATGAATATTCTTCCGGTTTGATCCGCGAGGCAATCCTCCCTAAATTAACCAAAAAAATTAACAGCGCCAAGGAGTACGCGCCCTTGAGGCAGGTATATTATTCCATAGTCCTGGCCCAATGGTTCAAGAAGAATGCCATAAATATGCCTGCGGAATACAGCCGCCGGATAAACAAGGAGGACCTTGCCGGACTTTCCTCGCGCAGCGCCTGGTCTAAAGATAATTATTTTAATGCCTATCGGAAATCTTTTGTTGACGGTGAATATAATACCCGGGAAACCGTGAACAGCCTGAACGGGATAACCGTGCGCAGATATTTTAGCGGCGGTATTATGCTTATACCTGATACTGTCACTGAAATCGCGGTAATCCCTCAGAAAACTTCGATCGTGCCCGCTGATGTTCTGGCGGTTGAGGGTAAGAATTACCAACCGGTACATAAGGATCAACAAACCCGTGACGGCGGCGTTTTTGCCCCAAAGCGTTCCAGGACCGATGAACTCAGTTCCGCCATCCAAGAGATCAATTGGATGCGCTCGGCTGACCGGGACTTTGTGGACCGGCGTCTGGCGCGGATTAAAACCCTTATTCAGGATAATAAATACACGCAGAATGAGATTAATACGGCGCTGGCGGCGATCAATACAAAAGACCTGGATGATTGGTTTTTTGCCAGGAAAGCCAACACCGCGCTTATGCTTGGTGCATTTGCGATTGTCGGGGGATTAACTCTTGGGGCGTTACTGATAACCGGGCCAGTGTTTTTGCCGATGATCATGGGGTCGGCGGTGACAGCATTGTTAGGGATAGCCGGCGGGTATAGTTTCTATAAATTGATCGCCAGGGATATCCCTGTGCGCGATCTTACAAGCGAATATTACAGTGAAGTCGGGAAAATACTGGGTAATTCCCATCGTGATGGAGGAAGCGCACAAGGGGCAGGGATTCTTTCTCTTGAACGAAAGGGAAAATTGCTTCGTAAACTTGGTGGTTTAGCTCTGCTGGAAAGAATTGATGATTTTGATGCGGCTATTTCCGGTTATACCTGGGAAAATCATCTGGATTCCATACAGGCTGAGTTTGAGAGCAGTTTTAACAACCGGGCGGAGTTCGATGAATTCAAGGCATTTGTAAAAGAGCAGTCCAGCAAGGAATATCCTACCAGAAAGCTTATGGGGGCAGGTTTGGGTTCGGGCTTGATAGGTATTGCTGTTTCAATGTTCATGCCGTTACCGGTAAAAATATTGGTGATATGCGTATCTGTGGGGTTGTCTTTGGGCGCAATCGGTTACTTTCTGCATAAGGGAGCTCTGCCTTGGCTTGACCGCGTTATGGGAGATTTTTCCCTGCGCGATCTGAAATTCGGCGTACCTGTTGAGCCTGGAACGCCTGACGGCGGCGCTGCGGACAACGGATTGCTGCGCGAGAATAAGTATGATCCGGCCAATATCTTCATCCGGACGTTCGTTTCGTTGTGGAAAAGTACGGTTATCCCGTGGCAGGCGAATAAATATATTAAAGAAATTAGCGATCCGCGGACTATGCGTAGAAATAAAGAGGATGCTGCGCGTATCCTGGGCAAGCTTGGAGATGCTAAAGCGATACCGTATTTAAGAGAATATTTGGTCTGGACTGTGCTGGGTGATAATTACGACATTTATCCCGCGGCTGAGATGTCTTTAAAACAATTGGGGCTTAATAATCGGGATATAGAGCGGATATATATCGCAGCTTTTAAAGATACCGGTAATAACAGGTTGATCAGGCTTAATGCGGTTAAGGTCTTAGGAGAGAGAACCGGCGAGCGCAGGACATTGGAAGCATTCGCCAGCCAGCCGGAAGGCAACGATATCCTCATGAAAAGAGCGATAGAAGAAGCGTCCGCAAAGATCAATCAGAGGCTGGATAAAGGCGGAGTCTCTGCCAATTTCGACGGCGGAAAGGCCGACGAATTGATCAGCCAGGCTAAATCGATCATCAACGGGCAGATAAAAAACCCCGGACAGGCCCCGGGTTTATTTAGGATTACTCCGGAGAAACCTTTGGTTATCACAACCCCTGATGAAACAATAACCGTGACCTATGAGGGATTGCAGGAGATAAAGAAGAAACTGTCTTCAGTCCTTAAAGAATATGATGTCCGCGGCAACGACGAATATTTTACCCCGGAAATGCTGGTTTTACTGGGTATTGCCCTGGGAACATCAAAGTTTGATTCGCACCATGGCACTGAAGGATTAAAACCAGGCGATACCTTTATAATAGCCGGTGATAATGGACCGACAACCCCGAAAATGCGCAAATACCTGGCTTTGGGTTTGCGTGCTGCCGGGATCAACGTAATAGATCTGGATACTTGTATAAGCGGCCAATTGTATACCACGGTTTCCCGCTTGGGTGTACAGGGCGGGTTCTATGTTACTCGTTCGCATGTAGAGGTCGGTATAAACGGGTTTAAACCGATCATCGGCAAGACCACGCTTTTCGGGGATATGATCCAGGTCCTGGGCAAGCAGATCGCCGGGGACAGCGCGGATAGCGGTTTGAGGGTCATGGACGCTAAGGATATGGGCGCGTTTATCAATACCCAGGAGTTGCAGGGCAAGATCACCGATATATATAAGGAAAAGCTGAACGTTGAATTTACAGCTCTTATTAACAAACTCAAGGATATGGATATCAAGATCGCCGTGGATTTCGGCGGAGGCTCAGCGACCAGCTATGTGGATTATGTTAAAGGTACCCTGGGTTCCAAGCTGGTGAATGTTTTCAGGGCTCAGTCCGACCCAACTTGCACAAAAGGCCTGCCAGATCCTTCCCGGGACGATGACAAATGCCTGGGTCATCCTAAATCCGCCGGTGATGAGAGTATCCTATCCTGGTCTGCCAGGAATCCGGATGTGGTTGTCTTTTCATTCGACCTTGATACTGACCGCTGCGGTATTGTTATAGCCGGAAAGCTTTATAAAGGCGATATCCTGTTTTATCCGGTGATCGAGTATGCCCTGGGTAAATACGGACAGGACCATAAAAAAATCTATTATGATTCGCGGATGATACCTTCTATAGCCGAATTGGTGGATTATTTAGGGGGTACTGCGATAATCCATACCAAAGGGCATTCCAAGGAAAAGAAAACCGTAGAAATATTGATGACGAAACTCGCCAAAGAAAAAGGGTTCGCTTCCGTTGAGGATTTTGTGAAGGCCACAGGATATAAGAACTACCAGATGGAATATTCTTTGCACCCGTTCATTACCATAGATACCGGGGCTTGTATCGACGACGCTATGCGTTTTATGTACAGCTGGCTGGAGGCTTTTACCGCCATCAGGGAAAAACATCAGCAGCCTAAATGGCTTTTGGATGATTATTTGAAGGACCTGCGGCAGAAAGGCGCGTTCAGCCAGTGGTATTCACTCAGCGAACAAAGAACCTCAATGCAGGAACAATACAAGAAACACCTGATGAACGAGTGGCGGGATGTTGTGACTAAGGCGTTTTCCGGTGATAAAGATTTTGAATACGTAAATTGGGAAAAGTTTGAAGGCCAGAAAGAAACATTCACTTTGGTTGATATCGAGGGCGTTTATTATTTTATGACGCCGCTAGGGATATTTTACTGGGGCTGGTCGAATACCTCGGAAAAGATCGCTTTTGGCGCTCATTCGCGCAGCCGCGAAGACCTGCGGGTATTGACCGAGGTGATGTTATCGATGTTCTTGAAATTAAGGAATGAAAAACCCGGATTGAACCCGAAATCCATCCGCATAGAAGCCCAGGAGACCAAGGCGTTATCCGATCTTTTCAGCGGAGCCGGCATAGAGGATATTGAAAAGAACGCTGCCGAAAAATTCGCTGCTACAGAAGACGCGGTAAAATATCTGAAAACCGCTGTTCCTGAAACTCGTGATGGCGGCAGTACGAGAGCCGCGCTCAGGGTTATTGTCGACAGGTACAAGGGGCTTCCGCCGGAGATCGAGATGTTCCTTACTGACGCGGAGATCAATGCTGTTCTTGCCGGGTTTAAGAGCAAGGATCCGGCTGTAAAAGCGCTGTTAGCGCGGATAGGCGACAGGCCGTTCACCAAAGATACAAATGACCGGTTCTTTGCCAGGGTCGAGCCGCAGTTAAAGGAAGATCTGGCTTATATCAGGCGTAACGCTCCGGTCATTCGCGACGGCGGGGAGGCATATGGTTTTGAGGTCAATAAATTGCTTGATCAACTTAAAGCTAATGATTTTACCAGCCAGCTGGAAGGGGCGGCTAACGGCGCTTCGTATGAAGCCGTAAAGAAGATCGGTAATGGTAAATTATCCGAACTTGGTTTTGAGCTGCTTAAAGGCGAATGGGTGAACAGGCTGGGTTGGACCATAACGAATCTTAAAGCGATCCGCGACGGTTCAGCCGGCAGGACGCTTGAAGATGTGATCAATGACGGGAAAGAACTCAAGGAAAAATATAAATACGTTATTTTCTGCGGCATGGGCGGGTCGGGCTTGAGCGTCCAGTTCGTCAAAGATACGTTCAAGAATGAAGCGGCTGAAAATATATACAGTTTGAGGACTACCGACCCTACGGTCATAACACTCATGTTGAAGGAAATAGCGGAAAAGGAAGGCAGTTTAAAGGCGGCTTTGGATAAGACAGCGATAGTCCTGATCTCGAAATCGGCTACAACTCCCGAAACTGTCGCGCACCGTAAATATTTCGAGGATGTGTATAATACCTTGGGTTTGGATACGCAGAAGAATCTTTGGTTCATTACCGATACTATTTCCCCATGGGGAGTTGAAGCACAGGAAAATCCGGCAATGCGCCAGAGGGAGATCCAGCTTAATGGCCGCGGAGATGTCGGCGGAAGATTCACCGCTCCGGGCACCAATGTGTTCCTTCTTCCCATGGCTGTTGTCGCTCCGGAGTTGATCGTCCCTATTATTGATAACGCTATCGAGATGAACAGTATCAAAGATGATCCATTTCTCCGTCTCGGCGCTTTCATGCTGCATATGGCTAAGGATCTTAATAAAGATAAGCTGACGATCATTGTCCCAGCGGCGTTGAAATCATATCCGATGTGGGCTGAACAGTTGATCGAGGAATCCTTGGGAAAGTTCGGGAAAGGCATCACGTTGTTCTACGATGAAGAAAACTTGGATGTTTCTGTCCTTAACCCCGTTGATTCGAATGACCGTGTGTTCCTGCGTATCAATCTGGGCATAAGAAAGCCTCAGGCAAATCTCTGGAAGTATCTTGAGGATAACGGATACCCAACGTATGAAATCTCATTGAATGATCTTGAAGATATCGGCGGTTTGATGCTCGGTATGCAAAGAGCGGTAGCAGCATTCGGGTATCTGTGGGATATCTGTTTCGTTAATCAGCCGGCGGTAGAGGGATACAAGATCGCTTCAAAGCTGATGGATAAGGAGATTATAAGCGCCGGAGGGAATGTTAAAAAAGTTCTTAATAATATCTACCAGGCGTCAAGCAAGAAAGGTGTTTTAACTCTTTATTATGATCCGTTGATCCAGATGGGGGCCGTAAATATCAATGATATTAATGATCAAGTGCGCGCATTCGGTTCTACAATGGAAGATCCTGCTGCTGTTTATGCGGCAATTATCCTTTTGCTTAAGCATAAGATCGAGGCTGGGGAATTCACCTCATATGGCAACATGACTGATAATCTCAAAGAGATATTTGAAAAAGTCCGTGCCGAGGTGTTCACCCGCGGTCTAAAAATGCCCGCTAAATTGGGGGTAGGCCCGGATAAGAACCACGCGTATCAGCAGAACATCGAAGATGGAAAGAATATGTTCTTTTCCACATATTTCCTTCCTTTGCAGGCGATCCAGCCCACAGAGTTCGGTCTATTGAAAGATATTCGGGGTTTTTCCGATAGTATGATCAAGGCTCAGACCCTGGGGACGGTCCAATCAATGATTAAGAACAAACGTAAGGTCGTGTTGCTCACTTCTGATCTTACAGCGCAGGCATCGGAAACTGAGATGGCCGGATTTTTTACCGCTGTGGTTGGATATCTGGCTAAAACCGACGCGAGTTTCGCGGAAAAGAACATTCGTGACGGCGGGAGTATAACAGACATAGCGTATTTACATAATCAATTAAAGGATACTAATTCAGCGAATCGCGGCAGCGCGGCCAGGGATTTGGCCCAAAGGAAAGATAAAAGGTCGGTTGCTCCGTTGATCGCGGCGTTAAAAACGGAAACTATGCCTAATAACCGTTACGCGATATGCCGGGCATTGGTAGCAATAGGTACGGCTGCGTTTACCCCGTTGATGTTTGTTACCACAGATCAGACTATAAAAGCGGCGATCCGTGAAGAAGCGCTGACTGCTCTTATGGATATTGCGAAACAGAAAAAAGACGGGGGATCGGCGGAACTTCAAGAATTGTACGCGAAGGCGGCGTTGTATTCTCCGGAGATTAAGCCTTTGCTGGACATTTTAACCGACGATACAGTTTCTTTTGAGGCGCAATTGAAAGCGGCGCGGCTGCTTATAGCCCTGCCTGCGGGTAAGGATTTTATTTTGAAGAATAAAGAAGTCCTGTATCGCGAAAGCGGCGTAATGATGGTTTTGTTGAATGGCCCGCTCTCTGACGGCGGGACGGGTATATATTCGACTCAAGGCCTGAAAAACAATCTCAAAAATATCGGTTCTTATGATTACAAGAAAGCCCGGGATCTGGCTATGATCCTGGCTAAACGCATCGGCCGGGGCGAACTCTCCGCGTATTTCGTCGGCAGGTTGACTGTGATCGGGGATGTATCCGTTGATGGACCGATAACAATAGGGTATAAAGAGACGCCTTCTGATACTATTACAATATTATCTATCCCTTCGGTCGAACAAAGTGAGAAAAGCGTTCTGGTTAATCACGTTTTCCCGATACAAATAAAGATAAATGAATTAAATAATGATATCGTAGTGGTTGGAATTGATAAGCAAGTGGTTGTGCCGAGTGGGTTACCGGTAAGCAATACGGACGGCGGCAGCAAAATGCCTACGGGTGAACGTTTTAATGCGTGGGATACTGAGGGTAAGGTTAAGCGGGATAGTAATGATAAACACACCGGGGATGTGCGGGAATACAAAAGCAGTCCCAGCGGAGAAACAAATAACGGCGATAATGTTTTTGACGGTGGGGATAAAACACAGGCTCCACTTGGCGGTATTGATTTCCGCGGAATGCCGATAGTTAGCCAGCCGGCAATAGGCGGGGTGAGGATACCGGTCATGCCGAATCTTACCGGAGCGGTCGCGCTGGAAGAGTTGGATAAACAGTGGATGGAGATCCGCGCATCAATGGTTCAGGGGCCAATGCCGTATTTAAAGATCCAGGAATATGTCGCCTGCTGCAATGCCAGGCCGGATAGCTCTAAACAGATCCAGGCGGTTACTAATTGCGTGGCGGATATCCTTAAGGCGGAAGAAGAAGACGCTTTGCCGACCTGCGGCCAGTTGAAAGAGATCCTTATTCAACTCGGCTAGGGGACGGTTCCTCGGTTTACTACTTATTGTCGGCAAATGATTTACGACGACCTGTTTGTCAAGTTGTTGTTTGGTGTCCCCAACGGAATAAAAAATATTGTTAATATTATTTAGTTTCCAGCTGTTTAATGGCAATGAGGGTGTGGTTATCTTACTGTGAATACGATAGTTAGAAGCAGAGGAACCGTCCCCTATTGGGAGAAATTATTTTGCTTGACAGCTATGCGCTAATTAGGTATTATCTACATAGGATATAACCTGCCATTACTTCAAGATTCACCTGAAATGACACCTTAAAATAATTTAAAAAGTGAGTGGTTCTATTCCCTCGTCGCTTCCTGTTTATTCCCATGATAAGCCTCTTGAATAATGCTTAAACCCAGATTGTTTTTGATCGATGCCACGGCTTTTTGTTACCGGGCATTTTACGCCGTGCGCGGGCTTTCCACTTCTTACGGCCAGCCGACTAACGCGATATACGGATTTTTGAACATACTGAATAAGATCATCAAGGATAAAAAACCGCAATATCTGGCAGTTTGTTTCGATGTTTCCCGCAAGACCTTCAGGTCGGAAAAATTCGCGGAGTATAAGGCGCAGCGCCAGGCCATGCCCGACGGGCTGAGCAGTCAGATCCCGATCATCAAAGAGATCATGGCGGCTTACCGTATCCCGGTGTTCGAGCAGGAAGGTTTTGAGGCGGATGATATTATCGCGACCTTAGCCCGTAAGGCTAAGGAAGAAGGCTTGTATTCCACAGTGGTCAGCTCCGATAAGGACCTTCTGCAATTGGTGGAAGAAACGGTCGAGGTTTTTAATCCCCAGAAAGAAGAAAGCGTCACTTATGACACGGAAAAGGTCCGAGAGAAATTCGGGCTTGCCCCGCGCCAGATACCGGACCTTATCGCCCTTAGCGGCGATGCTATAGATAATATCCCCAAGATCCCAGGGGTCAGCGAGAAAAAGGCCGTCGGATTATTGATTGAATTCGGCTCTGTCGAAGAATTGATAGCCAGGGCAGAGGATATAAAGCCGGATAAGCTCAAGGACGCGGTAATGGCTAATATCGACCAGATCAGGCTGAATAAAGAGTTGGCGTGCCTGGATAATAATATGCATCTTGATTTCAACCTGGGTATGGTCAAGGCCGCGGAGCCTGATTATCAGGAATTGTTCAAGCTTTTTAAACGCCTGGAATTCAAAGGTCTTCTGAAAAATCTTCCTGTCAGCGACAGCCAGGAAACGCCTGGTGATGGTACAGGAATAGAGGTCATTGATGACAAGGTTGTAAAAGGATTGATAAAGCCCGGGGACGAGCTTTTTCTCTATGGCAACGATCAGTCGGATCTGGCTTTTGGCTGCAAAAGCCTGTTCTTCAAGGTGGAGAATATCGGGCCGAACCTTAAAGCGGCATTGGCCGATAGCTCGATCAAGAAGACCGGGCATGACCTTAAGAAGATAAAGCTGGCCTTAGCCCGGGATGGTATAGAATTAGAAGGCTTGTTCTTTGACACAATGATCGCCGCGTATCTGGCCAACCCGTCCAAATCCGATTACGGCCTGAATGAACTGGCCTGGGATTATTTCGAAAGGTCGATAAAACCGGGATCAATAACGCCGGCAGCGGGGTTGGAGCTTATCAAGAAGCTAAAGCCGGAATTAGAGTCCCAACTGAAAGAAAAATCACTGGAAAAGCTTTTTACCGGCACGGAAATGCCCCTGGTCGAGGTTTTGGCGCAGATGGAGCTTACCGGGATAAAACTCGATCTTAAGCTTTTAAAAGACCTTTCCTCGGAGTTAGAGAAGAGGCTGGCTGAGCTTATCGCGGACATTTATGAGATAAGCGGATGCCAGTTCAATATAAATTCCCCCAAGCAGCTGCGCGAGGTCCTTTTTGAGAAGCTCAAATTGCCGGTGGTGAAAAAAACCAAGACCGGGCCGTCCACAGATGAAGAGGTTTTGAACCGGCTTGCCGGTAAGCATAAGCTCCCGGCCGCGCTTTTGGAATACCGGCAGTTGACCAAGCTTAAAAATACTTATATTGACGCGCTGCCGGAATTGGTCGACGATAAGACCGGCAGGGTGCACACCACATTTAATCAGACCGGCACCGAGACCGGAAGGTTGAGTTCCAGCAATCCTAATCTTCAGAACATACCGGTTAAGACCGACCTGGGCAGGAAGATCCGGGCCGCGGTGATCGCTTTCTCAGAAGACAGCGTTTTGCTGGCCTTTGATTATTCCCAGATAGAATTACGGATCCTGGCGCATATGTCCAAGGATGAGGTTTTGCTGGAGGCGTTCAGGAAGGGCGACGATATCCATAGGAAAACAGCGTCTTTGATCTATGACATGCCCGAGGATTCGATCAGCGATGAAATGCGCGATACGGCCAAACGGGTAAATTTCGGGATCATTTACGGACTTAGCGCTTACGGGTTAAGCCGCGACCTGAATATACCTCCTGACCAGGCTCAGGGTTTTATCGACGCGTATTTCGCCCGATACCCTAAAGTAAAGGATCTTATCGACAAAGAGATAAAACAGGCGGAAGAGGACGGTTTTGTGACTACGATACTGGGAAGGCGCCGTTATCTGCCGGAGATAAATAATAAGAACCAGAATATCCGCATGCTTGCCCAGCGCCAGGCGGTGAACACCCCGATACAGGGCTCTGCCAGCGACTTGATCAAGCTGGCGATGGTGGATATTCATAATGAGATCAAAAATAGAAAGCTGGAAGGCCGGATGATCCTGCAGATCCACGACGAGCTGGTCTTCGACGTCGGCAAGGCCGAGATAAATGAATTCGTAAGGCTGGTCAGGGAGAGGATGGAGCATGTCCTTGAGCTGGATGTTCCGGTAAGGGTCAGCATCAAACAGGGGAAGAACTGGTTGGAGATGGAGGAGATCAATTGAATTTATCCCGTACTGTTTTGCCTGAATAATCCATGGGTCTGGACGGCAAAATAAGGCGTAGGGGATTAATTCGCACCTATAACTTATGTCGCTGTAACAAGTGATTAATAGCTCCATAAGTTATGTGCTCATTAAGGAGGGTCAGGATGAAGATAGCGATATGCGCAAGTGAGGTAGTACCGTTCGCCAAGACCGGAGGGTTGGCCGATGTCGGCGGCGCGTTGCCTTTAGCCCTGGAAAAACTTGGCCAGGAAGTGATCATAGTCATGCCCGGGTATAAAAAAGTGCATGATCTGAAAGCCCCGGCAATAAAAACATTAAAAGAAGGGATCTCCTGTTCCCGGATCGGTAAAGGCATAAAGGTATATTTCATAGATAGCGATAAGTATTTCGACAGGCAGGAGCTTTACGGCGATAAGTCGGGAGATTATAAGGACAATCTGGACAGGTTCGCTTATTACAGCCGCAGGACCCTGGAGTTATTGAAGGAGCTGAAATTCAATGCGGATATCATTCATTGCCATGACTGGCAGTCAGCCTTGATCCCGGTGTATTTAAGAACACTTTACGCCGAAGACGACTTTTATAAAAAGACCAGAACAATATTTACCATCCATAATATCGGATACCAGGGCTTGTTCGCCAAGGAAGAATTTCCCAAGCTCGGGCTTGATTGGGATGTCTTTACCATGAATAAGCTGGAGTACTACGATAAGGTCAATGTCCTTAAAGGCGGGATCGTATTCTCGGATATCGTAAATACCGTAAGCGACACCTACAGCAAGGAGATACAGACCAAAGAATTCGGTTTCGGGATGGAGGGCATCCTTAACCAGCGCAGGAATTCGCTTTTCGGGATAATCAACGGCCTGGATTATTCCATCTGGGACCCGGCAACCGATAAGAACCTGGTAAAAGGGTTTTCGCTCAAGGATATGGAAGGCAAGGCCGAGAATAAAGAGGCCCTGCAGAAGATGTGCAAGCTGCCGGTTAAACAGAATGTCCCTTTATTCGGGATTGTCTCGCGGCTGGCCCAGCAGAAAGGCTTTGATATCCTTGCTGCAGGGATCGACACGATCTGCAAGATGGACCTGCAGATGGCCATTCTGGGGACCGGCGACCTGAAATACCACCAGGTTATGGAAGCGATGGTTAAGAAATACCCTAAGGTTATATCGCTGTTTTTGAAATTCGACGATTGTCTCGCTCACCGGATATACGCCGGATCGGATATATTCCTGATGCCTTCGAAATACGAGCCATGCGGCTTGGGACAGATGATCAGCCTGAAATACGGGACAGTACCGTTGGTTTTCAAGACCGGAGGATTGGCGGATACGGTGACGCCGAAGAACGGTTTTGTCTTTGATAAGTACAGCAAGGATGACCTGATCAGCACCGTTAAAAAAGCGGTCAAGGCCTTTAAGGCAAAGAAGTCCTGGCAGGAACTGGTAGCCAGCGGGATGAAATGCAATTTTTCCTGGAACGAGTCTGCCAAGAAATACGTGCAGTTGTATGAGAGAGCCAAAGGAAAATAAGAAGATCGTTCTGGGGTTGACCGGCGGTTTCGGCACGGGTAAAAGCACTGTAGCCGGGATCCTTGCCGGTTACGGCGCCGGCGTCATTGACGCGGATAAGATAAACCATAGCCTTATCGCGCCAGGCACGTTGGTATATAAAAAGATCTTGAAGGCCTTTGGCAGGGATATCTTGAAGAATAACAACGGCGCGATCGACCGGGGAAAATTAGGCGGTATCGTTTTCTCCGATCCGAAAGCGCTGAAGCGGTTGTGCGGGATAACCCATCCTGCGGTCATCCGCGAAGTTAAAAGGAGGGTCAAGTCAGCCAAGAACGACGTTGTTGTGGTGGACGCACCTTTGCTTATCGAAGCAGGACTGGATAAGCTTGTTGATAAGATCATCGTGGTAGCTCTTTCCCGCGGCAGGCAATTGAAAAGGCTTGCCCAAAAAACATCCCTGTCTAGACCAGAGATCTTAAAAAGGATAGGCGCGCAATTGTCCTTAAAGTCTAAGGTCCGTTTAGCGGATTTTGTAATAGATAACAGCGGCACAATTGAGAAAACCAGAAAACAAGTAGCGCTAATATGGAGGTTGTTGTGGAGAAGTTAGACATTAGTAATCTAAAAGAAATGAAGATCACCGAGCTGAACAAACTGGCTAAGGAACTGAACGTCAGCGGCTTCAGCGGTTTGAAAAAGCAGGATTTGATCTTCAAGGTTTTACAGGCGCAGGCCGAGAAAGAGGGCTTGATGTTCGGCGAGGGGGTCCTTGAGATCCTTCCCGAAGGGTTCGGGTTCCTCAGGTCGCCGAATTATAATTATCTTCCATGTCCGGACGATATTTATATCTCGCCTTCGCAGATCCGCAAATTCGATCTGAGGACAGGCGACACGGTTTCCGGACAGATCCGCCCCCCCAAGGAAGGCGAGAAATATTTCGCGCTTTTGAAGGTTGAGGCGGTTAATTTCGAGAATCCCGAGGATGCCAAGGAAAAGGTTAATTTTGATAACCTTACCCCGGTTTATCCCAGGGAGCGTTTTAACATGGAGACTACCCCGAACGAGGTATCTACCAGGATCATGGGGCTGCTTACCCCGTTGGGCAAGGGCCAGCGCGGCTTGATCGTCGCCCAGCCGTACAGCGGAAAGACAGTGCTTTTGCAGAAGATCGCCAATGCCATAACCGCGAATAATCCGGATATTATATTGATCGTCCTGTTGATCGACGAGCGCCCTGAGGAAGTCACGGATATGCAGCGCCACGTAAAAGGCGAGGTCATATCCTCAACTTTCGACGAGCCGCCGGAAAGACATATCCAGGTGGCTGAGATCGTCCTGGAAAAGGCGAAAAGGCTGGTCGAGCATAAAAGGGACGTGGTCGTGCTCCTGGACAGTATCACCAGGCTCGCCCGCGCGTACAACTCGGTAGTCCCGCACAGCGGCAAGGTTCTCTCCGGGGGTATTGATTCCAACGCGCTGCAAAAACCCAAGCGTTTCTTCGGGGCAGCCAGGGCCATAGAAGAGGGCGGAAGCCTGACTATTATCGCCACGGCGCTGGTTGATACCGGCAGCCGTATGGACGAGGTTATCTTCGAAGAGTTCAAGGGCACCGGAAATATGGAACTGCAACTGGATAGAAACCTCTTTCAGCGCAGGATATATCCGGCCATCGACATCAAGCGCTCGAATACCCGCCATGAAGAGCTGCTTTTGAAGCCCGACGAGTTGACCAAGGTATGGATACTGCGCAAGGTCTTGAACGAGTTGAATAATGTGGAAGCCATGGAGCTTCTGATCGAAAAACTGGTAAAAACCAAAACCAATGAGGATTTCTTGGGATCGATGAACCAGAAATAAAGTTGTGCCCCCGGCAGGCTTGTCCGCAAAGTCAGCGGGCAAATCAATGCTCCGGGGTTAATTCGCGGACGGCCAAGGGCCTATTGCTTATGTCGCAGAGAATATAGGCTAGTGCTCCATAAGCAATCCGCTCATTAAGGAGAACTGAAATGAAAGACAAGATCCATCCTGGTTATAAAGACTGTACCATAGTTTGCGCCTGCGGGGAGACCATTCATACCCGCTCGACCAAACCGAACATCCGCGTAGAGATCTGTTCGAAGTGCCACCCGTTTTTTACCGGCAAGAACAAGCTGCTGGATTCGGCCGGGCGCGTGGATAAATTCATGAAGAAGTACGCCAAGAAATAATCACAGGCATGCAGGCTAAACTGGGAAAAATAGAAAAGCGCTACGAAGAGCTGGAAAATCTTCTGGCAGACCACGAGCTTATCGCCGATACCGAGCGTTATGGCAAGCTGGTCAAGGAATTGTCCGACCTTAAAGAACCGGTGATGCTTTATCGGGAATATAAGCGCCTGGACAAGGAATTGGCTGGCCTGGAATCAATGATCTCGGAGAAGCATGACAGTGAGTTGCTGGAGATGGCCCGGAAAGAGCTTGCGCAGATCAAGGAGCAGAAAAGCAGCCTGGAGACAAAGCTTAAAAAGGCCTTGGCCGGCGAGGACAAGGATGCCGGAAAGAGCGTGATCGTTGAGATCCGCCAGGGGACGGGCGGAGCTGAAGCTGCGTTATTCGCAGCGGACCTTTACCGCATGTACGCCAAATACGCCGACGCCAAGAGCTGGACAGTGGAACTTATGTCCGGCCACGCCACCGATGAAGGCGGTTTCAAAGAAGTGGTTTTTAGCGTTAAGGGCCGGGATGCTTTTCGCTGCCTGAAATTCGAGAGTGGCGTGCACCGGGTCCAGCGCGTGCCGCAGACCGAGGCCCAGGGCAGGATACATACCTCCACGGCTACAGTCGTTGTCCTGGTAGAGCCGGAGAACGTGGACCTGGCTATAAATCCCAGCGACCTGAAGATTGAAACCTACAGGTCTTCCGGGCCGGGCGGCCAGCATATGCAAAAGACCGATTCCGCGGTGCGGATCACCCATATCCCAACAGGGGTGGTGGTCGCCTGCCAGGATGAGCGCTCGCAGATAAAAAACAAAAGCAAGGCGATGAGGATCCTGGGATCGAAACTGCTGGATATGAAGCAGCAGGAAGAGGCAAAAAAGATCACGGATGCCAGAAGGGCGCAGGTGGGCACCGGCGACCGTAATGAAAAGATCCGCACCTATAATTTCCCCGACCGCCGGGTCACCGATCACCGCATAAATTTCACTTCCTTCCAGCTGGAGTCGATCATGGAAGGAGAGTTGGGCGAATTCTCCGAGGCATTGATCAAAGCGGCGCAAGATGCCGCGGAAAATAACGGCTGACCCTGATATGGACGAAAGCGAATTATTGTTCACGGATATCCTGGGATGCGACCGGGTTTCTTTATATCTGAATAAGAGCCGTTTGCTGGGAAAAGACGCCGGGGCCAGAATATCCCGGGTGTTGAAAAAAAGGATCCAGGGCGAACCCTTGGAATATATCCTTGGCAAAACCGAATTCATGGGATTGGAATTCAAGGTTACCCCGGATGTCCTTATTCCCAGGCCGGATACCGAAATACTGGTCGAGACTGTTTTACAGCTTATAAAGGAGCGTTACGGGCCGGGGATGGCCTCCGGCACTTTGAATATCCTGGAAATAGGCGCCGGCTCAGGATGTATAGCTGTAGCTTTGGCTAAATACCTGCCGCAGTCCAGGATCATTGCGGTGGATATATCGCAAAAGGCCCTGGATATTGCGGGGGAAAACAGCCGGTTGAACGGCGTTGACCGGAATATAGATTTTGTCCGCGCTGACCTGTTCGATTCTAGGCGGATAAAACAAGCCGGATACGATATTATCGTCAGCAATCCACCTTATGTGGGGACCGCTGAGATACCCGGGCTTGCCCCGGAAGTAAGATGCCAGCCGGAGATCGCCCTTTATGCGGGAGAAGAAGGCTTGGATATTTACCGCAGGTTGATACCGCAGTCCGCGGATTACCTTAAGCCGGGCGGCCTGCTTTGCCTGGAAATAGGCTACAGCCAGATGGATAGAGTAAAAGAGATCTTCAGGTCTGTTGAGAAATTTGCGGTAAAAAGAACGGTCAAGGATTATAATAATATAGAAAGGGTTATTCTTGCCCGGTTAAATGACTCAGCTTTAAGCTGACGAATGAGAGAGGGAAATGGATAAACTGGTAATTGAAGGCGGGGTAAGGCTTAAAGGCAACGTGGTCATATCCGGTTCCAAAAATTCGGTCCTGCCGATAATGGCGGCGACTTTATTGACCGACGAGCCCTGTTTGATCAAGGGCGTGCCGAACCTGCGGGATACCAATACTATGGTAAAGATCCTGCGTTCTTTGGGTAAATCCGTTGAATTCGAAAAAGGCGCGTTGCATATCGGCCCCACCAGGATAACCAGCTGCGTCGCGGATTACAAACTGGTTTCTACCATGCGCGCGTCTTTTTGCGTGTTAGGCCCGCTTTTGGGGAGGTTTAAGAAGGCTAAAGTTTCTTTGCCCGGGGGATGCGTCATCGGCGTAAGACCTGTGGATCTTCATCTTAAAGGGCTTAAGGCCCTGGGAGCCTCGATCGATATCGAATCCGGTTATGTCGTGGCCAAGGCTAGCCGCCTGCGCGGGGAACATATGTATCTGGGCGGCGAATACGGCTCATCGGTCCTGGCTACCGGCAATGTGATGATGGCCGCCTGCCTGGCTCATGGTAGGACCGTGATCGAGTCAGCCGCCTGCGAGCCGGAAGTCGCGGACCTCGCGGAATTCCTGATCAAAATGGGCGCGAAGATCAAAGGACACGGCACTCCGATCATCGAGATAG
>Ga0265297_10001055_pt1 | contig 68686 bp, 94 predicted proteins | sample Munlanlwell13791_FD_192502 | JGI IMG/M metagenome (GOLD analysis project Ga0265297, IMG submission 192502) | Leachate microbial communities from a municipal landfill in Southern Ontario, Canada - Leachate well 137-91 | ecosystem: Engineered > Solid waste > Landfill > Unclassified | place... | reverse complement strand
GTTCTGGTTTTAGGATCGTTCAGTTTAACCAAAATCACGAATTCGGGGTTGAAAGCCGGTGCGAAACCGACGAAACTCTGCCAGGTTTTGTCGGAATACCCTCTTTTATCCTCGCCCAAAGCGGAATAGGATGCTTGCGAGGTTCCTGTTTTTCCGGCAACGTAATATCCCGGGATTCTGGCGGATTTGGCAAAACCGTTTTCGGTCACGCTGACCAGCATGGCTGTTAATTGGGCTGCTGTTTTCGGGGAGATAACCGGATCACCCTCTGTTTCCCCCTGCTTTTCTTTTTTGACCACCAAGGGATTTATCAGTTGTCCGTTATTAGCTATGGCGCCAAAAGCCCTGACTAGTTGCATGGGCGTAATTTCAATCCCCTGGCCGAAACTGGCTGTGGCAAAATTAATTTCATACCCTTTTTTTAGTTCCTTGTTTTCAGAATAGATTTCCTGGAGATCAATTCCGGTAGAATTAAAGAAGCCGAACTTATCAAGATATTCCAGAAAGGAAGAGTGGCCGAGCTTTTCTCCGGCAAAAACAGCTCCCGTGTTAATGGATTTTTCCAGGACATTGGTCATCGTCTGTTCCCCGTAAACCCTGTTGTCGTAGTTGGCAACGGTCCAGCCGCCTATTGTTATCTTGCCTTTGTCCAGGTAAGTAGTCTGGGGAGTGACCTTTTGCTCTTCCAGGGCTGAAGCCATGGTTATCGGCTTGAAAACTGAACCTGGCTCAAAGATTTTTTGCGTAGCCCCGTTATTGAAAATAGTGAAATCGGTTATCTGCGAGTATTGATTGGGGTTGAAGCTCGGGAAGTTGGCCAGGGCCAGTATTTCTCCGGAAGAAGGTTTCATAACGATAATCTCTCCTCCCTCAATATCCAGATCAGCCTTAGCCTGCTCCAAAAGCTTTTCAGCCCTGAACTGGATTGAATAATCGACGGTCAGAAAGACGTCCTGTCCCCGCTGATTATTCTTACCGCGCAGAGTTTCATCGTAATAGCCTTCTATTCCGTATTGTCCTTCAGAGTCTGCGCCCAGGAAACCGACCAGCTGGCTGGCTAAGGTCTCCTGGGGATAGTATCTGCCGCTTTCCTTGCCGAGATAGATCCCTTTTAAATTAAGTTCAGTTATTCTTTGAATCTCCTCTTCGCTGATTCTTTTTTTGACGGGCTCATAGAGATTGTCTTTTTCCAGCTTGTTCAAAACAAAACCCTCCTCCAGGGAAAGAATTTCAGCTACTCTCGAAGCCGTTGCTTCTTTATCTTTGATCTCCAGAGGAGAGGCAAAGACTAAGGGCCAATCTGCATTCACTGCCAGGGGTTCTCCTCCTCTGAAGAATATTTCTCCCCTTTCTCCGATAATCTGCTGGTCCTCACTGTATAATCCCTGGGCCAGAGCCTTGTAAAAATCACCTTTGAATATCTGCAGATAAAAAAGACGGCCGGCAATGACCGCTCCGCAAAGAAGTAAAACAGCTAGAATGAAATTGATTCTCCAATTCGGCATGAAAAACAATGTGAATTTATCTTGCCAGAGCCGTATTTTCCAAAACCCTGATATACTCTATTTTACCAGCTTTTTCAAAATTATGAACGTATTCCCCGGCCTTCCATAAAGAATCAGCCTTGGCCAGATTGATTTCCAAGGCCTTGTTCTCCTGGGAAAGCCCGGCTATTTTCTTTTCGGTATCACGAATAAAGTAAATTTCGGCAGTATAAGCGTTAAGCTGGTATACGGAAACCAGCAAAAGGGAAAAGATTGCCAAAGTGAGCAGAATCCAGACAAGCCTCAAGTTTAAACTTAATTTTAAGCTGAGCGGTTTTATTGAAACGGGAAAACTTGGCGCTAAATATCTGTTTGTTTGAGGCATGTTTTTGCTGCCGCTCTCAGTTTGGCGGACCGAGAGCGAGGATTAATTCTTATTTCTTCTTTTGTGGAAATGACCGGTTTTTTGGTTATTATTGTTAAAATGTTTTCTTTTGCCCTCTCGCGGAAAAAATTCTTAACGATTCTGTCCTCCAGGGAATGGAACGATATCAAAACGATTTTTCCTTTGCATTTCAGTATTTCTACTGCCTGCGGAAGAGCCTTTCTTAAGTTTTCCAGCTCTTCGTTCACGGCAATTCTTATCGCCTGAAAAGTTCTTGTCGCATAATGAATCTTCTGGTGCTGGTATCCCTGAGGAACAGCCTCTTTGATGATTTCCACCAATTGAGACGTAGTCTTTATCGGTCTGACTCTTCTTATTTCAATAATTCTTTCCGCGATCTTTCTTGAAAATCTCTCTTCGCCGTATTCCCGTAAAATTCTTTCAATTTCCTGATAGGATTCATAATTCAATATTTTTTCAGCACTCAGTCTTGAATTGTCACCGTATCTCATGTCCAGTGGTTCTTCTTTCAGGAAGCTGAATCCCCTGCCCAATCCTTCCAGGTGCCAGCTTGACATCCCTAGGTCGAAAATAATTCCGGCAACATCTTTCATATTTTCTCTTTCTGCAATTTCTTTCAGGTTGGCAAAGTTGTCATTTACTAAAATCAGTCTATCGGCGATGAGAGCAAGGCTCTCATCTTCACCCTTGCCTCGCTGTCGCAAGGCAAGGTTTTTAATTTGCTCTGGATCCTGGTCTATTCCCAGGACTTTTCCTTTGGGGCCGTTCTTTTCCAGTATCGCCAATGCATGGCCGGCATTGCCCAAAGTGGCGTCAATGAAGTTTTCATCAGGTTTCGGGTCAAGATAATCGATAACTTCTTTTTTTAAAACTGGAATGTGCATTAGACTCCGAACGCTGGTTAAGGAAATAATGAGCGAAGCTCATTAGACGCCTAATTCTTTTAATCTTTCTGCGATATCTCCGGCCGCCATCTCGGTTTTCTTCTTATATTTTTGGAATTCTGCTTCGTCCCAAACTTCGATCCTGTCATAAAGGCCGACGAATATCACTTTCTTTTTCAAGCCCGCATAATTTTTCAGATAATCGGGAATCAGAATTCTGCCCAAATTGTCAAAATTAACTTCCATGGCTCCTCCCAGCATTAACCTTGAAAAACTTCTGGCATCAGCCTGGGCCAGAGGAAGCTTTGATATTTTTTTAGCCAAGACCTGCCATTCTTTGGCAGGATAAAGAAACAAGCATTGATCCAGTCCTCTGGTGATCATTGCTTTTTTGCCCAAAAGTTGCCTGAATTTGGCAGGAACAGCCAATCTTTTCTTCTCGTCTATCGAATACGTGTATTCTCCGGAGAACATAGTTATCCACAGTAGAGGGGGGTTATCTACATAGTTTTCCACAATTTCCCACTACAATTACATTATTATCCACTTTCTCCCCCTGGTCAACCATAATCCCCCATTCAACAATAAGAACAAAATAAGCTAAAACAGCATGTTTTTCCACAAAAAATCCACAGGGGCATTATTAAATTCGAAATATATTAAAAAACGAGGAATTATTCCTCGTATAAGCTCTTTATTATTTGGCTGGTCTTTTTTTAACCGATGGTAGGTTTCCTATGTTTTTACCAAACGCTGTTGATATTCCGTTTCGCTTATCAAATTTTTGGCCAGCAGTCTTTGCAAGCCGGCGTAGTATTGGGATTGTATCTGTAATAAGGACAAAGACGTGTTGTATATGCGCACTTCGTCGACGAAGCCATTAAAAGGATACGTACCGCCGCTCGCCCAAGCTCCGAGACGTTGGATGTAATTATCGTTTACGTCGCCCGACTGGGATGAAATATTCAAGCCGCCGGAAGAAGAAATGACTCCGTCAAAGTAAACGTCCAAAAAATCGTCTCTGTCGAATACGGCCGCGAAATGATGCCAAACTCCATCGTGTATGGATTTACCGGCACTGAATGTTTTGTTTAATCTTGAAGCCGTGCCGTCGCTGAAATCTATAAGAAACGAAGTGTTGCTATTAACATAGGCCCACACACCATCGTTCCCCAATCCACCGCCTCCCGCTCCGGAAGCGAACAACGTTCTGGCCGAAGCGTAACTTCCGTTGATTTTAAACCAAGCTTCGTAAGTCCTGTCGTTAGTTCCCATATCAAGGTTGTTCCCAACGCTCAAATTCACATAATCATTCTCGCCGTCGAATTCAAGAGAACATCCTTGCCCGGAAGGAGTATGGTTGGAATCCTCGTTAGCACATCTCCAGGCGGGAGTATTGACCAGGGTGCCGTTATTGCCCCAGCCGGACGTATCATTGGCAGTAGTGCCAAATCCTTCGTCAAAACTCCAGGTACCTACAGCATAAGAGCCTAGGGAGTTGTGCAGGTGCTGGCTGAAGTATAAACCTTTGGCAATTCTGCCTTGTTCTCTTGTCCCGCTGGTTATGGCAAAGATAATGGAGGATAAAAGACCTATGACGGCAATGACTACCAGGATTTCGGCTAGGGTAAAACCAAGAGAAGAGAACAAAGTTCTCTTCTTCCTTTTCTCTCTCTTTACTGGATAAGTGGAGCCTTTCCGAATCTCCATATTACTAATTAATGCATTCTTATCTTGAATTCTTCGGAATCTATTTCTATTTTGCTCCCTCTTTTGATTTCTCCGGACAATAGAGCCGAAGCCAAAACGTTCTCAATCTTGTCCTGTATTACCCTTCTCATTTGCCTGGCTCCAAAGGTCGGATCATAACCTAATTCAACCACCTTTTCCTTAAGTGATTCGGTAATGACGAAGTCTATTTCTTTTTCTTTCAGGTTCTTCTTCAATTTTTTAAGCATCAGGTCAGCTATCATCAGAAGATTTTCCTTGCTCAGCGCTTTGAAAACCACCATGGCGTCAAACCGGTTTATGAATTCCGGCCGGAAGAGACCATCTTCGAAAAGAGCATTCAAAAGATTTTGTTTTACTTTGGACCACTCGGTTTTTTCCCGCAAAGATTTAAGAATCGTCTGGTAGCCGGCGTTGGAAGTGGCGATAATGATTGAGTTTTTGAAATCAACCTTTCTTCCCAGGCCGTCGGTCAGATGACCTTCGTCCAGCACCTGTAAAAATAAATTCAAAATATTGGGATGGGCTTTTTCTATTTCATCCAGAAGAATCAAAGAAAAAGGTCTCTTCCTGACTTGAGTGGTCAAGAAACCTTCTTCTCCGGGAGACCCCAGCAAACGGGGAATGTCATTGACGCTTTGAAATTCCGACATGTCCAATCTTATCATCCTGTTCTCCGAACCGAAATAAATTTCTGCCAAAGCTTTGGAGGTTTCGGTCTTGCCCACTCCGGTAGGTCCCAAAAACAGGAAAGTACCCATGGGGCCTTTTCTTATGGTGACTTCTGCCCTGGCCCTTCTTAAGGCCGTGGAGACCTCCCTTACTGCCTCTTCCTGGTTGATGATTCTTTCGTGGATCAGGTTTTCCAGATTAAGCAGAACCTGTTTTTCTTCCTTTTCCATTTCCCCGACCGGAATCTGGGTTTTTTCCGTGACGATGCGGGCAATGTGTTCGGACAGCAGCAACTTGTCTTTGGTCTGCTTCAGGTAAACCATTGCTTCGTCAAGCAGATCCATTGCCTTCTCCGGGAATGGTATGGCCGGCAAGTATTTTGAGCAGTAAGCGATAATGTCTCTGAGGGCTGGATAGGAAACGAATTTCTTGTATTTGAATTCCAGCCGCAAGGCCATGTCTTCCAGGAGCATCAACGTTTCGCTGTCGGATATTTCAGCAATTTCAACTTTTTCAAACAAGGACAAGATCGAAGAATTCTGTTCAATATTTTTATGGAGACCTTCAAAAGTGGTGATGGCTACGATTTGGAAAGCGGGATAGGCCAGATAAGGAGCCAGAACCCCGGAGATGTCCGTTACCCCGGCCCGGCTTCCCCCGCCGATGAAATTATGGAATTCGTCTATAACCAAGATTACATTGCCCGAAAAAATAACTTCCTTGAAAATGTTGTCCAGGGTTGTTTCTATCTCCTCCATGGTTGAGATCTGGGCCAGAAGACTGGGCAAGTCCAGCTGGATAACTTTTTTATCGTTCACCTCAGGCAGGCTTTCTCCCAGGGCGCTTTTTTTGGCTATGGCATGGACGATGCTCTTTCTTCCGCTGCCCGATTCCCCCACTACCAAAACATTGTTTATTTCCCGACGGGAAAGAATCCTTTCGGTGGCCGCGATTTCCTTTTTATGGCCGATGATATCGTAAAACCCTTTTCTTCTCATTGTTTCCGACAGATCAATCGAAAACTGGTCCAGGGTGGGGGTGAAACCTGCGGCCCACTGTTTCCCTAGAGATCCTTTTTTCGCCAGATTTTTTTCCTTCCAGAATCTTTTGCTTTCCCTGACCCTTTCTTCCAAGTCTTCCAGCCACCAGGTCAGATTTTCAATATCCTGAACCTTGAGACTGTTATCCATCAATATCCTTCTAAAAATCAGATCGTGCTTTGACAGGCCGGTGACAACATCTCCGACTTCGATTCTGGAATGGTTTTTCTTCTGAGCTATTTGCAAGGATTCCATGATCGCTTCCTGAAAATCATCCGAATAAGACATCTTGGGAAGCTGGGATGCAGGGTTTATTGTTTCAAGATACCCTTCAAGAACTTTCTTGATATCTTTTGCGCTCAAAAGAGCGCGGGAAAATATGAAATTGAGATTGTGATTGTTTGAAAGCAGAAAATAAAAGACTTGCGTTGAGGTAATTTCAGATATTTTCTTCCTCTTACAAAAGCTTATTGAGTCAGCTACGGCTTTGGCAACATCAAAACTCAAAAAATCAGCCAAATTGAACTTTTCCAGATCGGAAATAACGTCATTTATCGTGGCAACGGGCTTCGGATTCTTAAGTTTCAGCTCTAAAAAAGATTTTTTGACCTTGCATCCGGCAAATAACGTCAGAAGGACTATTGATAGCCCCAAGGTTAGAGATTGAACGTCCATGCTGAGTCTGTCCGTCAAGAATCCGTAAAGGAAGATGAAAAAAATCAAAATGAATAAAACTAAAAACAGTTTTTTAAAGAGTCTGACCAGTTTGAAAACCGGGGTCCTTGCCCATTTCACTGCCTGGTAGATGGCAGCCGTTTTTAAATTAAAGTTGAACTTATTAGCCATTTTAAAAAATAACCTTTAGTCCAAAAATGAACCCCCAGATTAAAAGCAGCGGCAGCAGCAGCCAGCCGAAGAAAGCGATTAAGCCTGAAAATATTATCAAAATTTCCACAATCAGGCCTGCCGCCACAAGAAAGCTTCGGACTATGGCTCCCAAGATGCGGGAAGTGAGATTGGAGAAAAAGACTTCAAGATACCTTCTTGCGTCAAACCCTTTCCCGTAGGACCACTTGTATCTTCTCCAGGGCGAAAAAAAGGTTCTCAGCAGCAAGGGAACGGAGAAATAATTTAAGTTAAACAAAAGAAAATTCTTCCAGGCCAAAAGAAGCTGTCTGGGCACATCGAAGAATTGCCAGATTAAATATTGCAGGATGATATTTTGCTGCATAAACTATTTCTTTATTAATTTTATGCCCAAGCCTGAAATCTGACCGCCACCGAAAAGCAAAATCCAAGCCAGCATTGACCAGACGATTAGATTGAGAAATTTCGTTATGAAATCAGCCGGCAACAATCCCTTTAATTGTTCCTGTATCGCTTTTTCCATTTGAGCCTGAGGGTTCAGAGTTCCCTCTTCCTGAAAGGCAGTTTCATCTTCCGGCATCCCAAAAAACTCTGGCAAGGAAGATTTGGCGGTAAAGATATTGTAAGAAGAAAACAACGTCCAGACTATTAAAAGAATGCCTCCCAGCAATAAAATCCAGCCTGCGATTTGCGAAGAGATCTCCGAATTTTTTTTGGTCTTCGTTTCCTGTGGAAGTTCGGATTTAGAGTAATCCATAATATTCTTCGTCTTTGTCAGCCTCTTGACCTTTCCTTTTATTAGAATACCATAAAACTAATAACCCTTAAATAGCCCTTTGGACAATTCAATAAAATCTTAATGAAGGAGGATGGCAGCCATGAGCATTATTGAATTTTTCGTGATCCTGGGAGCCTATTTGCTGGGATCGGTGCCTACCGGACATATAATCGTCAGAAAGATCAAAGGCATCGACATTCGCGAGACGGGCAGCGGAAGCACGGGAGCCACAAACGTCAACCGCCAGCTCGGCAGAGACTGGGGCAGGGCCGTCCTCATTCTGGACGCCCTCAAGGGATTCCTGGTCGCGGCCTTTGTCCTGTTTTTTTTCAGATTCAATCTGTGGATTGCAGGACTGGCCATTTTCCTCGTCGTTCTCGGCCATGTTTATCCGGTCTTTCTGAAGTTCCGGGGAGGCAAGGGAGTGGCTACTTTCGTGGGAGTCCTTATTCCCATTCTGGTACTATGCCTGGGAGGGTTTCCCCATCCCTGGACCTACGGCGCCATAGCAGGAGTAGTCATAGGCTGGGTGATTGTTTACAAGCTCAGAAAACAGATGGGTCTTTCCAGTCTGTTCCTGATGGCTCTGGTCATTCTCTACTTCGGAGGACTCACGGCCTTCACCGAATTTTCCGCCTATTCCACTCTTACCATCTTCATAACCCTTCTTGCGCTTTTCATAATCTGCAACCACCGGGAAAATTGGCGAAGACTGTGGAGAGGCCAGGAACCGAAAACTGACTTGATCTAGTCAGGAAAAAAAAGCCGCCAGAGAGCTAGTTTAGAAAGCTAGTCTTTGGCGGCTCATTTATTTATTCAAGCAATCTGTCCAGCTCATCAAGCGTATCCTGCGGAATAACCGGTCTTTCCCCTCTCGGGGTTCTGCCGGGATATCTCCAGGCGGAAATTACTTTAATTCCCTTGGGTCTTTTCAATATCACGTACATGATCCAGGCTTCGGTCGGATGTTTTTTGGTGCCGGTAATCTGCATGGCAGCAACCGTTCCTTCGGCTATTCCTTCTTCGACCCTGTCCGGCCTGCGAAAAATCCTTAAAACCCTTTTTTCAGAAAATCTGTACTGTCTTAATTTGTTTTTTGAGTGCTGGGTCCAGGCAATCTTTCCTTGTCCTTCAGAAGGCTTTAGCAGCATATGGCTTATTACTTAATTTTATAAGTAATATAAACGGTAATTTCAATTTTATTCTCACCGGTTTCTATCTGAGCTTCTTCTTCGCCCCCTCCCATACCCATGGGAGCAGCTACTTTGTCCAAGCCGTAGTAATAAGGGATGGATCCGCTTTCGCTGAAATTACTGATTCCCACCAGCTTTATGCCCAATTGTTTGGCCAGTTCTTCAGCCTTGGACTTGGTTTTTTCAATTGCCTGTTCCCTGGCCTGCTCTTTCAATCCTTCCTGATCGTCAATGGTGAGCTGCAAATCGCTGACTTGGTTAGCCCCGGCATTGGTAGCTGTCTGGATTAGCAGGCCAATCTTATCCAAATCCCTGATTTTAATTTCAAGAGATTGTCTGACTTCGTAGCCGACCAGAATTCTCTGCCCTTCAGGGTAAAACATGGTTGTTTCTCGCCACTCGTATCTCGGATATATGTTAAAGGAGGTGGTTTTCAGATCCTTTTCTTCCACGGCCTGCTCTTTGACGGCCGAAATTACCGCATTCATTTTCTCGGTATTTTCCGTCATTGCCTCGGTGACGGTTTCGGCTTCAGTCAAAACCGTGGCCGTAACCAATCCCAGGTCAGGCTTGGCATAAACCACGCCTGTGTCGGAAACCGTAATCGTGTTCTCGGAAGCTCTTATCTTATCTTTAATGTCTATTACGGTGGAAACGATCAGAACGATTAAAAACAAGCTCAAAATTACTGCCAGCAGGTTTTTCGTTCCCTCTTTTAAGTTGCACATAAGATTTAATTAATAATTTATAAAGTGAAGTGTCATTTTCGACCTTTTAATCTTCTTTTTCTTTTGTTTCCCTTTTGATTATTCTCCAGTGATAGAGATACAAAGGCAGGCCGACAATCATCATCGCCAGATTGTTGGAGGCCTCCCGGTGTCTTTTTGTTGCCAGATAATCTATCTTTGATTCCCTTTCCTGCCATTCTTTATAATTTTGCAAAAAGTTTTTCAAGGATGCCAGTTCCTCTTCGGTCAATTCTTCGCTAGTCTGGTAACCCTCCAGTTTTTCCACTGAAATGGGAACGGAATAATAATATCCCTGGCCGATTCTTTCGGTATCCTCGGCTTTGGTGAAGACGTAAGCCTTTAACCCCATGTCAATGAACTTTACCGTGCCGATAATCAGCAAGGTCAGGCCGACCAAGGCGAAAAGATAAAGATAGATGGTTCTGATGATACTATGTTTGTTGAGAGATAGCATATTTTTGAAATAATTTGATCTGCGGCCTTTTTATTATACCATTTATATTTTACCATTCTGTAAAGGAAAAAGCACGGCTTCAAATTCAGAATATTGAAACAGCCGTGCTCTAGGTGAGAAAGCCGGGAAGTTTTCCCTGAAGAGTTCTGTTTCGCTCTTCTTTCTCTGCCTTTAAGGTTCTTCTATCCAGCCTTTCCTTGTAGTTGCAGACTACTTGGATTGCCAGATATCGTGCCTGGGGTTCAATGTCATCCAGAAATTCTCTGTCTTCTGCATAAAACCTTTCTTTGTCGGCTTTCCACAGCGGTTTGTCCGTAGGATAAGATATCCATGGTTTGCATGGCAAGCCGTCATTCCCAAGCACTGTATTGAAGTAAAAAGTGAAAGGTTCCGAAAGAATGACTACCATTCCCCTTTTGCCTGGATTTTCGAGAACAGTCATTTTCGGTCTCGGTTTAAACCTTGGCCTTGACTTTAGCTTCTGCAAGATTCACCTCCCTTTCTCTCATTTTGAAATAGTGTGGGGGAGCTGACTTCGAATATCAGCTCCCCGATGGACCAACGCCGAGGGTTTATCTGACCATATACAGACCTTTTTTCTTCCTGCATTTCATACAAGAATTGGCATACGGCAGGGCGATCAACCTGTCTTCGCTGATCTCGCCTCCGCAGTTGGGGCAGATTCCGTAGACACCATCGTCCATCCGTTTTAATGCGGCAATGACGTCGTCCCGCATCTGTCTGGAATGAGCGTGGTTCTGTCTCGCTACCTGCTTTTGGTTGAAGGCATCGCCCCTCTCCCATTCGTCGTCTCCCTGGCGGAAATCACCTTTGTCTCCCATCTCGAGGACTTCCTCGATTCTCTTCAGGCTCTGTTCAAGATATTCGCGGTTGGCAATGAGTATTTGCTGCTTGATCATTAAAAGACTTCCTCCCTATTTTTCTTCTTGCATTACTTTTTACCTCTTGTTTGACGGCAATGAGAACAAAATTCCCATCTCCATCAGCCTGATTGTAAATGTGCTATGGCATCACCTCCTTCTTAATAAAATTCCTTCAGTATGTATATAATATACACTAAAATTATCAAAAAGTCAAGGATTGAACCCCGCCAAATATATTCTGGCTGGGCAAAAGCAGGAAAAATCTTTCTGTTAAAACTTACGGCTGGAGGATGTCTTCTGTCCTGCCGTTTATTGAAATGACGACTTCCTCGACCGTCGGGAATTGCTTGAGGGTTTCGCTAATCTGAGCCCTGATGGCAGCTACGCGGCAAGAACCTCCGACCTGGAATTCCAATTGTTCGTCAAACTCGACCAGTGCCACGCCATCTTCTACAGACAAGCTCTTAATTTTTACTCCTTTATTAATACTGGTGAAAAAACCTTGCTCCTCTTCCTGCCCGGTTGTTCCCCCGAGAAGCTCTTCCAGGGCTGCTCTGGCTACGCCTTCCGTTTTGACAACCTCCCTGTCAACCGGAAAAACCTTATTGCAGGAAAACTCAGGGTCAAGCAGGCTATTATTAAAAAAAGCTTTAACGATCATTGTTCCCTGCTCTTCTTCTTGAGGTACCGGAATTATCTCTTCCAGGGTTGTCCTTTGAAAGGCAAAATATCCCAGGGCAGCGGCCAGAATGACGATTATGACGATTAAAAATTTCTTCATTTTTCCCCTAGCTTTCTTTTTTTATCCAGCCGACCTTTTATTATATCGGTTGAGCTGATGGGTTTGCCATTCTTCCCACAAACGAACTTTATTTTAATTATCTTCATCTGCTTTCTGCCTGTTCTCCGCCGTTTCTCGTTTATCAATAAGGCATTCGGGTAGGTTTCAGGGGAAACCACGATAAAATCGAAATCTTCTTTCAGCGTGGGACCGAATTTGTCTTCGATCTTTACTATTTTATATTTTTTGACCGATGACTTTTTCAGGAAATTTTCCAAATCTCTTTTCCTTGACCGGAAGTCCCTTACCTTTCTTTTCTTTGACTTTTCCGCCATTTTATTCGAGGTCAGGCCAACGGTTATTTCCCCCAGTGAGAACCCTTTTTTCAGCAGGGCGGCATGCCCTTCGTGCAAAACGTCAAAGGTGCCGCCGACAACGACTTTGGTTTCCTTTTTCATTTTTTATTCAAAGACTGAAACTCTTTTCAACCACTGGCCATGTTGGCATTCCTGGCTATGGGGAGGAGGGGTCACTCTTTTCAGAAGAGATACCGCTTCTTTGATTAATTCCGGGAGATCGGAAGGATCGGTCTGTATCTCCTGGATTTCTTTTCTGAAAGGCAGTCTGTCGCCAAAACCGTTCTTTTTGTCAACGATATAGAAAGCCAGATAGCCTTTTCTCGGAGTTGGGAAGCCGTTCTTTTCCAGGAGATAGGTGTAAACGTCCATCTGCAGCTGGAAGCGGTCATAAACATTGGCCGTAGCGCTTCCGGTTGATTTATAATCCAAAGGGGCTAATTTCCCGTCCGGAAACTCAAGAACATCGTCCACTGCTCCGAATACGGTCGCATCCAGCTCTTGGTCATAATAGCGGATCCCGCTGAAATTATTCCTCCACTGATTGAGCAATTCCTGGTTGGGGAAAAGCTTGGCTTTAATGTTGTGGGCTGTCAGCAAGGGATGGATTTCCCCCCTTTTCCTGTAATCGTCAAACTCCTCTTTCAAAAGAAGGTCAACAGCTGCGTTCAGGGCATAAGGATATGGCTGCGGCCTTCTGATGCCCTGCTTCTTTTCCAGCCAAAAACAACGAGGACATTCCAGGTATAAGTTCAAAGAGCTGGGAGACAATTTAACGCTGTTGTTGGTTGCCATTGATTTGAGATGTTTCTTGTTTTGCCCCTTTCTTTTTGCTGAAGAAAAAGATATAAACTATCTCCAAAAGAGCCAGAGAGTTTACCACCAGAAGGAAAATGAACCACCTTTTATGGCTGTTTCTTGCGGCTTTCCACAAGGCCACTCCCTTCCAGGGTAGAGTCCACAAAAGCAATCCCAAAATAAATAAAGATGAATAAGTTTCTTCTGTCATATTTTTATGTTTTTAATTCGTCTCGAAAAATACCGGTATCCTTAATTCGTCAGCATTCTCCGGCAGGCCGGAAGGATTGTCCTTTTCAAAAACCAGAATTCCCTTTTCAGCGGCAGGATTTTCGAACTCTACCGCTACCTCAAAAGGAACGAAATCCTCGGTCATCCATTCTGCTTGCGCTGTGGCTATCTCCAGGGCGATCAGGTTTTCTTTATCGTCCAGCAGCTTTATAGGGAAGCTGGCCTCAAAGAACCAATACCCGCGCGCCTCTCCTTTGACAATCAAAGGACTGGTTATTATTTCGTTCGGCTTTGGATTCTCGATCCTTATCAAGTCAGCTTTTTCCAAAACGGCATATGTTTGGCCGGTCTCTTCCGGTTCGCGTATTTCTTCTTCCTGAGGAATCGGCGTGGGCTCTGAGGGATAAAGCTGATAAAGGCTGTAGCCGGCAACCAGAACTATGATTACCGCAACGATGAAAACGATTATTCTAAACCACATTTTTACCTTTGTTCGTGCGAGAACCAGGTGATTGACAACCTTGGTTCGGCCTTTATTTTATTTCGACTATCTCGTATTTCTTCCTGCCTTCTGGGACCTCAATCTCAATCACGTCTCCCTTCTTTTTCCTGAGGATTGCTTCCCCCAAAGGCGATTCAAAGGATATTTTACCCTGCAAAATATCTGCTTCCTCTGGCCCGACCAGGCGAAGAGAATAAATTCTCTTCTTCACCCTTCGCTGCCGCTTGGGTAGCTGAAGAGTTGTTTCTCCTTCATCTTCCGAACCCCGTTTACGGAGTGAAGGGCGAGAAGAAGATTTATCTTCTTCAAGCGATTCCAAACAGACGAAAGAGCCTATCTGAACCTGGTCGCCCTCTTTTTTCTCAATGATTTTGGATTGGGAAATGATTTCTTTTAACTCCTTTATCCTGCCTTCAACAAAACCCTGCTGTTCCTTGGCCGCATGATATCCTGCGTTTTCTTTCAGGTCTCCCTGGGCAGCCGTATGTCTTAGCCTTTCTGACACCTCCTTTCTTTTGACTTTTTCCAGATAGTCGAGCTCTTTTTTCAGTTTTTCCAAACCCTGAACAGTAAAGTACTTCACCATACTACTCTGTGGTTTTTCCGTCGAAATGCTCCTCGCTAGCTTCAGCCTCTGCTTTGCTGGCGCGAACCACGCCATCCTGGTGTTCCGGCGGAGAATAAATCGTGTAAAGCTTTAAAGCTTCCTCAGAAGAGGTATTAATGACGTTATGCTTGGCTCCGGCAGGAACCACTACGGCTGAGCCGTCCTCCACCGCGTGTTCTGTTCCGTCTATCACTACTTTTCCTTCGCCATCCTCAAACCTGAAAAACTGGTCTATGTCTTCGTGCACTTCCTCCCCTATCTCCTCGCCCGGTTTCAGGGTCATTAAAACCAGCTGGCTGTGTTTGGCGGTATAAAGCACCTGGCGGAAATTCTGATTTTCCTTAGTTGCTTCTTCAATATTTGTTATGTAACCTTTCATAAGCCGAGTTTTTATGAAATAAAAACGAAGGTGAAGATGAGAATATAATTCTCATCGCCTACTCGTTTATTTTATTATAGTCTACGACCTTTTAACAAATTCATTATACAGCTCTTAAAGAGAACCGGCAATTTCCCTTTTTATTCTTTCAAAGAATAAAGCCATGTAAGACAGCCTTTCTTTGGCCATGGCTTTGGCTTTTTTGGTGTGCAGTCTTTGCGGCAGCCGCTTCAATTTCAATTCGAATTCAAAAAACGGATTGTGTTTAGATTTGTCCTTGATCCTGCCATTGAGCTTAGCTCCCACTATATTTTCCTTAAGATAGTTTTTCAGAGGAGCCTGGCTGTATATCTTGGCATTGTTCTTGCCTATCCAGATGTAAGCCCTGGCAATGCCCAAGGCCCCCAGAGCATCCAGTTTGTCCGCATCAAAAAGAATTTTAGCTTCCCTGCTTTCAGGTTTTACTCCGGTGCGGTGCCGGTGGGCCAGAATGCAGTGGATCACTTTGTCTATTTTCTCTTTGGGATACTTGAGATTCTTAAGGATTCTTAAGGCCATTCTAGCCGATTCTTGAGCATGGCAAACCTTTCCTGTTTTGTCTTTCAATTCAATGGGGCCGCCGATATCATGCAGCAAAGCGCTGAGATGAAGAACTTCCAAATCAAGTCCCTTTATCCCGCGGGCGAGTTTCAGGCATAAATCATAAACCCGCAGGGTGTGGTTAATGTCATGTCCCGCGTCGCACCCCTTAAGGCTTCTTTCTGCGATTTTTTTTATTCTTTGGTATTTTTCCATTTATTTTTTAATTTGATTGTAAAGTAGAGAGGACCTGGCGAAGACAGTTTTATTTTCTTCTTCGCCAAGCCCCCTGGAGTTTGGTGATGATCCCCTATTTAGCTCTTTGTCTTGATTCCATGATTTGGCAGTAATGTTCCAGCTCTCCTTTGCTTTTGTCTCTGAATATCCGGTTGATGGCCCAGAAGTCTTCCTGGCAAAAGCCTAGAGCGTGTCCGTTGTCCGCCAGCCCGTTGATCGTTTTCAGGAAGGGCGCTGTATTGCCGGATTCAATCACTGCCAGTCTGAATTGGCAAACCGCCCGGGCATATCCCAAGAGAAATTTGTCCTTTTCGAGCAGATTGTTATTGCTCAATATCTCCTGGAACTTTTCCGTCCATCTCTGGATCTTTTTCTGAGGGAAATTATCTAAAGTCGAGGGCGTTCTCAGGCCTCTCTTTTCCGTTCTTCTTGCTTTGGCGTACTTTACCATCTTCGTACCTCCCTTGGATCATCACCTTGAATGACAAAGAGCTATCTTCAAATTATCACGAACTGCGTCTGTTTGTAAAATAAAAAAGCGCGGCCGAATAATACCGCACTCAGGGCCAGAATAAGCTAGGATTCCCGATACTTTGTTTTAAGGCTTATCAGCGCTTTTTCCCTTCTTGCGATTTTCTTTTCCGTGTATTTTTTCAAAAGTAGCTGAAGTTCGTCCTTGATCGTATTAATCGCCTTATAGGCGGTTTCTTCTCTCGCTTCCGAACGGAGAATCTTGCCGGGCAGGTTGAGGTTCACTTCGGCGTAATAAATATCCCCTTTCTGATGGTGGCGGTTAGCAAGCCCCACTTCAACAAAAGCCTTAAGAGGCACCTTGATGTTCGGGATGAATCTGTCCAGGGGAGAGATTTTTTCCTCAATCGCTTTTCTTATCTCCGAAGTCAGTTTTAAATTTGTCGCTTTGATGAAGACTTTCATTAGAGATTATTGTTGATCAGGTTGACGATTCTCTGGACGATTTCCGCATGACGGTCCTCGTCCCCGGCGATCCTCAGGAAGGCCTCTCTGACGCCCTGATCTTTTATCTGGGGATTGGAAGCTGTCTGACGATAAAAATCCCCGGTCCATTTTTCAAAATCTTTCATGAACTCAAACTCTCTGATAAATTTTTCTTTGTCAAAATTATTCTCTGCCATTTTGTTCCGCGTTTTCTTTTAATCTTGAAAAGATTGCCATGTGCCCTTCGGTTTCCCTTATCAGAATCTCCAGGTCAGCCGTAATCTTTTGAAACGTTTCCTCGTCCATCTGAGAGGGCCAGACGCTCCGGTTCAAATATTCGTCGTAAACATCCTTGCTCATTTTATCTTCAATATCCAAAGCCAGATTAAGGAAATCAACCGTTGTTTTGTTGTCCTGCTGTTTCTCCATGTTTTTATCGTACCACCGTTTTGCGGTAGTTTACAACCGTTTTTACGAAAGCTGCTGACTGCAAAAGAATAATAACGATGATCATCAGCAGATATGCCCAGTGAAGCCAGTCTGTAGGATGGCCCGTCCGCAAGAAAGCATGATTGATGACATGAGCGCCCGCCAGATAGAAAATAACATAGGCAAAACCGTGAAGCCAGCGCCAGGCCGATATTCCCAGAAATTTAATTACCCCGGCAAAAGAAGCAGCCGTTAAAACCAACGACCAGAAAATGGCGACAAAAGCCACCAGATCAGAAAGCCGCATTCCCGCCAGATAGCCTGCAACATCCCAATACCTGGAGTCAAAAACGAGAAGCATGTGCCCCACAGAAAAAATCGTAAACCAGATACCCAGTTCGCTTCTCCAGCTCCAGGGCAGATTCCAGGGCAGGGCTTCGGTAGCCGGCTTCCAAAGCCTCATAATGGGGCCGACAATGAGGGTCAGGAAAAGAAGAAGGAAGGCGATTCCCGCAACCGCTCTGCCAAATTCTGTTCCTGTGAAATATAAAAGAAGAATCAGCAAAACTGAAATTAAGGCAACGATGGAATGATATGAAAACGTATTGCGAAAATCCATTTTTCTGCCTTGTTGCAAATCTCCAAATCTAAAGCTGCTCGAGTTCCTGCTCCATTTGCTGCAGCTCCGCTTCAATATCCCCCAGTAGTTTTTCTGTTTCTTCCTTAAGCGATTCAAGATCCTGTTTTATTTCCTCAATCGTGGTTCCCTCGGTAAGCTGTCCTGAAATATCTTCCTCGGCAGTAGCTTCTTCCTGCTGGGGAACCAGAGTCGTATCGGAAGGGAACTCGGGCTCGGAAGCAAAGAATAAAGGCCAGAGGAAAATGGCAGCAACTATTATTACGGCCGCGGTTATTAACCAGCAAAATATGCTTTTTCCCGATGATTGCTTTTGTATTTGTTCCTGCATAAGCTAATTTTGAATTATGACCGTTACTCGACCTCTAAATTTAAGGTTTCTGCGGCTTCAGTCCCGGCCGCCGTTACCGTATCGTGAAGCACCTGGGTAATGTCTCTGACCAGATGGCGGATCGGATCAAGCACGTTATCACGCAAAGAAGTGTGATCGCTGCGAAGCTCCTGCATGATGGCGGATATGTCGGCTCCCAGGGTCGTTTCTGACTTAATCTCGGCAACATATTCTTTGCTCTTTTGGGCAATAACAGCTTCCCGCGCCTGTTCAATATTAATCTCAGCAGAGGCAATTTCCTCCAAAAAAGCGGTCATGTCAGATTCGATGGCATCTCCCACAATTTGCGCCCTAGTTTCGATCTTATCAAGAACCATCTCAATCGCGTTAAGATAATTGAAATAAGCGTTGGTCATATTTTGGTTTACCCTGTTGACCCGCTCTGATATCTGGGTTGCTGCCTGCTTGTGGCGCTCCTCCGTCATTTGCATAACCTTTTCCTCGAACTGCTGCTTTTTTGCCTCAATCTCTTCTGCATGCTGAGCTCTCAGAGAAAGAGCTTTTTCTTCTGCCGCTTGAACTGTTTGTTCAGCTTTTGTCTGCAGCAAAACCTTTCTTTCGTTAAAAGTCTGCTGGCGCTGAAGAATCATCTGCTGCAGTCCTTCCGCTTCCTCCGCTGTTGAGGAAACGGACTTTTCCATGATAACGGGCTGGCGAATGGCTTCCTGCTGAGCTACTTGCAGCTGCGGGTGGATCAAAGCTTGTCCGGGCAGTGCGGTCGGTCTTTCCACGCTGGAACCCGGTCCGCAAAAACATGTATTGGTTTTTAAATTGCACTGCGGCGTATCTTGGCCAACCACCTGCGGACAGAAAATAGCGCTGCAATCTTTATTCTCTCCGCATTGGAATTGAAGCCTTGCTGAAGTAGTAATTTGCGCTTCCTGTTGTACCTGCTGCTGCACTTGCGTTTCCGATTGCAGCTGCAGCTGAGTTTGCTGCTGCACCGGGATTTCCTTTTGCACCGGCGCTCCCTGCGCTGACGTTGTATTAAGGCTTGCTCCTGTGTCTTGCTGCACATTGATAGTCTGTCCTAGTTGCCCCTGGGATTCACCGGTGACTGATTCTGCTGCCTGATACTGTGCCTGAGCAGCTCCAAATGCAAGAGCAGCTCCTAAGGCAATTATTATTAAAAAATTATATTTCATATTTATTTAGGATTATTAAACAATGGTTCGGCCTTTGATTAATTCCTTTGTATTTATGTTATCTAGTTTGATTCTTGCCGTCAATCACGACCAAGGCATGAAAATCCTGATACAGGCGGAAGTCTCTCCTTAGGTTTTCCTCAAACATTTTTTGCAAAGAGGCGTAAGATAAATCCTTGGCCAGGCCACGCTTTTCAACCAGGCGCCGGGTATATTCGTCCACGACAAAGGACGGTTTGTCCAAAGCATAAAGCAAAATACTGTCAGCTGTTTCCGGTCCGATGCCTTTAAGCTCCAGCAATTGCTCCCTTAACTTTTTCCAATCAGATTTCTTCATCTTCCCCGGACCCTGGCAGCCCTCAAGAATAAAGCTGGCCAGACCAAGCAAACAGTCAGCTTTGGCCTGATAGAATCCTGACGGTCTTATCAGGGGGGCTAATTTCCTTTTGCCCAGACAATGAATGGCTTCCAGGGAATCTGCTCTTGCCTTTCTTAAGTTATCCAAAGCCATTTCCACATTTTTCCAGTTCGTCCTCTGGGTTAATACCGACCCGATTATCACTTCCTCTCTTTCTCTTTTTGTCTTTGGTCTTTTGCACCACAGCTTCCACTGTCCCCTGGGAAGCCCGTATTTATTTTTCAGTTCTTTGTACAGTTTTTCAAGAATGTTCATTGCCTTTCACTTTTTAACCGTCTAACCTGCTTAAAATGAATTTGATTCTTTCTTCCACCGGTCTGACCGGCACGCAGACCACCTCATAACCCAAGTCCTGGTATGCCTTGTAAAGCAATCCATGCAATGCCTTAGCTGTTTCTCCATCTTCTACGCGCGCATAATCTTTTTCGTACGGCAGCTGCTCCAGAAGAAAAACTCCCCGATATTTCCTTTTTCTGGCCTCTTTTGCGACGGGAAAGGGAGCCAGCCCGGCAATCTGGTAATAAGCGATGGAAGCGGGCAGTCCCCCGCCGTCGATAAAAGTAAGCTTATCAGGAGATATCTTATTTTCAATTTCGATTTTTGTCTGAAAAACCTTTTTCTGAAACTCAGCTTCATCCCCCCTGATTTGCCCTATCACTTCCCCTCTTTTCATTGCTTCGTCTATTATGGCTCTGGCCGCTTCCGGAGACACGGCATATCCCAGAGAAGCCAAACGTTCAATGGTTGTCGTTTTTCCCGAACCCGGGGCTCCGGAAATGATGTACCAATTTGTCTTAATAGCCATATGATTGATTTATTCTAGCAAAAAATCGTTTGCCTGGCGATTTCCCTATCCCGGTTAACCTCCTTTACTTTTTGAGGAAAGAGTCTATACTGGAAAACGTAAGGTTTTTAGTGAGTTTTCTCTTTTTAACATTAAGCAGAAATCTAAACTAGAAAAAAAGTCGACTTACAGCAAGTGAAAAATTAAAATAAATAGATCATGGCTAAAAAATTATACGTTGGCGGATTGCCTTACAGCGCATCCGAAGACACGTTGAAAGAGATGTTCTCAAAAGCCGGAACCGTTGAGTCAGCTACAATCATTATGGACAAAATGTCCGGCCGCTCAAAAGGATTCGGTTTCGTGGAGATGTCTTCTGACGAAGAAGCCTCAAAAGCAATAGAAATGTGGAATGGCAAAGACATGGAAGGAAGATCCCTTACCGTGGCTGAAGCCCGTCCGATGGAAGAGAGGCCTCGCCGGGATTTCAATCGCGGCGGCGACAGAAGAGGAGGCTTTGACAGAGGCAGAGATAATTGGTAAAGCAATCGCAATTATCAAACTAAAAACAGGAATTAACTCCTGTTTTTAGTTTTAACTGATTTATCGTTACCTGGTTTCAAAGCTTGCCGCTATCTCCCGGAACAAGTCCTGATATTGGTCCCAATTGCTCTGAGCGGTGTTAAAGGATATCAGCCAGAGATCATCCCCTTCTCCCTTGATCAGAAACATCAGAACCTTGAGGTTAATCCCCTGCTGGTAAAGTTCTATTTCGATAACATGGGCATCTCGGCCGTTCAGTTCAGTTGCTTCCTCTCTGACGAAATCTACGCTGACCAGAAGCTGTCTTAAGCTCTCTTTGACGTATTCGGCGTAATCTTCCATGGTGCGGCCCTGAAGAACGTCGTAAGTTACGGAATAATACGTTCTGAAATTGACTTTCTTTGCTTCAGGATCAGTGATTTCCTCCTCAGCGTTTGTCGCCATTGCCGAGACACCCTGGAAACCGGCTGACTCTTTCCATCCTTGGGGCAGCAAAACGGAAAAGTCGTCTTTGACAAGAAAAGCTTCTTGGGTTTCTTTCTGCTCCTCAGGATATACTTTATTGCTCTGGGAGTAATAGATTCCCAAGGCCGCGCCGACAATGGCCAGGATGATAATGAAAATAAAAAAGATTTTCTTCATAATAACTGCCTGTAATTATTTATTTTCCTCGACCTTTTAGGATTACTCTTTTATACATTCCATATTTTGACACGACTTCTCTCATGAAAAGCGAGATAAGCATTGAAACAATTATGGCCAGATTAACGTTCAAGAACATTAAAAAGTAGAACGACAAAGCGCCCAGAAAGGAACTTAAGGCGTAATTGGACCCTGGCCTGAAGGCAAAAGGAGTGTCGTTCATTACCGTATCCCTGAGTACTCCTCCGACAAAGGCTGTGATCATGCCCAGCAAGATGCAGGACAGGAACGATATCAGGTCAGGCCCGCCATTGGTAAAAACATGATTGTAAGCTGCTGAAACCCCGATAATGGAAAAAGAAGCCAGCCCCAGGGAATCTATGAACCTGAAAAAAGAAAACCGCTCCTTGAAAAAGAACGGGCTTAGAAAGGTAATGAGGCTTCCCGAAATGGCAATGAACAGATAGTTGGGATCAGTCAGGTAAAACAACGGGGTGCGGTTTATGATCATATCCCTGACCGTGCCCCCGCCAAAAGCCGTAATGATCCCCAGGAAAACAACGCCGAACAGGGTTAAGTTGGCTTTTTTCGCTTTGAAAGCTCCGGTAATGGCAAAGGCAAGCGTGCCTAAAAGATCCAGGAAATACATAAGATTGTTTATTTTAGGACATTCTTACCGCCCTTTCTCCATTTGACGCCCTTAAGCAAAGGAGCGTATAAATCGTCCTCCATATCTATGTGAAAGTCTTCCAGCTCTTTTTTTGAAGGATTCCTGTCCTGGAATTTGACGAAAGGAATGTCTTCGATCACAGCCAAGGGAGTTTGTTCGTTTCCCTCGCCCATCACTAGGACAGCTGAGACTGCCAGAGCGTCGGCCACATCGGCCTTGGTTATTTTAAGTTTTCTGCCGAATATGTCCGGCTTGCCGATGTAATTGTTGAGGGCGGAAAAGCCGCTGTGGGCGATTGAGGCTCCGCTCGTCCCCCACCTCAGCGGCGTTGTTTTGCTGTCGGTGATAATGACCCCCACTTTTTTGACTGAGAACCTGCGCCGCAGGTATTTTCTTACCTCATTAGCCGCTCTCTGCGGGTTTTCCGGCCAGAGAATGAAATAATTCTCACCGTTGGATTCGTCTATCCCGGCAGTGGGCACCAGCAAATTGCCTTTTATGGTCAGGGTGATGCCGTATTTGTTTTCTTCCGGCGGTAAAAAATATTCCGCCTCTTCTTCTATCAGTTTGTGCTTATCCGCATCTTCAGTTTTGACCACCCTGTTCTCGCAAATGGCAACTATCTTGGAAGTGACAGCCAGTATTGACCCTTCTTTCATTTTGTCCACGTACCTGTCCAGTATTTCAAAAATACTCTGCTCGAAAGGTTTTATTTTATGGGTTCTTATCGAATTTATTTCCATGGTTTATTTTATATATTAGCAGTTATATTTTACAGGAAAAAGGGGCAGTCCCGATGGACCGCCCCCCGCGTAAAGCACTGATGCTAAACATGACTGGGAACGTGAAGTCCCCTTCCCTCCGGTCTGTCAGCTATGATGCAGGCTGCTTCTTCGCCGAGAGGAAGAAAATCGTTGTGGAAAGGCTTTGTTTTTGAAACAGGAACGTTCAGGTCGAAAACCTTCTTTCCTTCAACGACGGGCAACAGGTCTTTCCAGGCGCCCCAGATGAATCCGGCGCGGTTCTCTCTGGCAAAAATAGTTGCATCCGGGGATATATAGAGACGACCTCTCTTGTCCCCGTTGCTGCTCCTTGCCGGCCAGATGACGATCCAGCAATCCTCCTCGGAAAAGAGGATATCGGCTTTCTCGGATGAATCCACCATGTCTACTTTGCAATCCTGCAGAAATTTTCTCAATGCTTTCCTCCTTTTATTTTGTTCTACCGAGAATGATAGTATAAACCGCTTTTTTGTCAAATCCCTTCAGAGGAATCTTACGAACTTGTTTTTCTTGTCCACGAGAATATTTTTTATCTTAACCGGCTTGTTGCTCAATTCAAAACCCATGACAATGATCTCATCGCCTTTTTTAACCAAACGGGCAGCAGCTCCGTAGATGACCACTCTGCCGGAATCTTTTTCTTCCTCAATCAGGTAGGTTTCCAGCCTTGCTCCGTTGGTATTGTCCACCACCAGAATTTTCTCGCCAGGCAAGATGCCGACTTTTTCCGTCAAAGCCTTGTCTATGCCGATACTGCCCACGTAATTTATATCGGTAGCGGTCACGGTTGCTTTATGTATTTTTGATCTCAGTAACCACCTCATTGATAAATATTTTATTTATTTTTTGCTTATTTAAAAAGGTTGTCAAGGAAACAAGGATCTGCTTTATCCCAATTTCCCTCTTTTGTACTTTTTACTGGAATAAACCATCCGAGGTTTGGCAAATTGCATGGTGGGAAATTCGGGGATGGTGGAGACGTTCAGTTTTTTTCTGATTAACCATTCAATGGCCCGTATTTCCCCCTGTTCAGAGGGCGTGACAAAAGAAATCGCGTGGCCCTTCATGCCGGCCCTGGCAGTCCTGCCGATGCGGTGAACGTAGTCTTCCGCTTGAGAAGGCAAATCGTAATTGATGACCAATTCTATCCCGATGACGTCAATCCCCCGCGCCACAATGTCGGTTGCCACGAGCAGGCGATATTTCCCGGCCTTAAAACCGTCCAGAGCTTCCTTTCTCTGGGCAAAGGTGCGGTTTGAATGTATTTCCGTTGCCGGATAGCCCATCTGTTTGACTGCCCTGGCTATGCGGCTGGCTCCGTATTTTGTTCTGGTGAATATAAGAGTGGGTCCTGAATACTGAGCCAGAACTTTTTCCAGCAAGCGCGTTTTCGCCTCCCTAGCAACGATGAAGATATCCTGGGAAACGCTTTCAACCGTGGTGCCCGTAGGGGCTATTTCCACGCGGATGGGAAACTTCATGTTGGCCGAGGCAATGCTCATGACTTCAGGAGAAAGGGTAGCTGAGAAAAGCATTGTTTGCCGCTCCCTGGGAACCGATCTTAAGACTTCCCTTATCTGGGGCAGGAATCCCATGTCCAGCATACGGTCAGCTTCATCAAGAACCAGGATATTTACATTTTTAAGATTGACCGTTCTTTGATGCAAATGGTCAATCAGGCGCCCGGGTGTTGCTATGATAACGTGCGGGTTTCTCCGGACAGACTCTATCTGGGGCCTGATGGGAACCCCGCCGATCAGAACTGCCGTCCTCAGGCCAAGAGAACTGCCGATTTTACGAAGATGCGCATCTATCTGTATGGCCAGCTCTCTGGTCGGCAGAAGCACCAGGCCTAAGCCCTTGGTGCTGGCCAGGCGCTGGATCATCGGAATGCCGAAAGCCAGGGTTTTACCCGTACCTGTTTGGGCGATGCCCACGATGTCCTTTCCCTCGATGGCAGCCGGGATTGATTGGTGCTGGATGGGAGTTGGCGTCAAATAGCGGAGCTTCTTTAAAATCTCAAGTATCCCGGGAGCTATGCCGAGACCGTAAAAATTTGCATTCTGCTGTTGTTTTTTATCATCCATAACTTTTTTAAAATTTGAGTTTGTCCGAGCCTGGATATTCCCCTTCTTTCTTTACTGGCCAGAAAAAAGCTTCACCATGAGCCACGCGGAAAATAACAATCCTGGGATCGTCCGGCCCTTCAGCTCCCAGGTCTTTCAGAAAGGGCCTGTCTTTCAGGATCTGCTCCCTGAGAGCCGGTTCCTCAACAAATTCAACTTTTCCTCTTAATCTCATCATTGAGTAAGGGTCTTCTTTGTCCTGGCTGTGAAAGCAAATTTCCACGCCGGGATTCTCTTTTAACTGCTGGTAAATGTCTTTGAAGGTCCAGGCCTGAAAATAAAATCCGTTCTCATTGGCAAACCAAAGACCCATCATGCGCACCCTTGGCTGGCCATTATCCAGGGTAGCCATTGAGCAATTCTTTACTTTGTTGGCAAAATTAATACAGTCTTTTAAATTCATATTTTGGGCGCCCCTTCGTTTCTAATTTACCACTTCTCTCGGCGTATCTTTCCTGAGTCAAAATCTTCATCGGTATGGGGCAGGGGTTTTTCCTTGGGATAACCCACAGGAACAATATTTATGACCTTGCCATGTTCCGGAATGCCGAGTAGCTCCTTTATCCTTTTTTCTTCGCCAAGCTCTGCTTTTAAATTCTTCCAGACAGTTCCCAGCCCCAGGGCTGCGGCCTGTAAAAACATATTTTCTGAAGCCACGGACAAATCCTCAACCGGACAATTGGTCTTGGTCTTGTCAGTAACAGGGATTATCAGCAAAGGCGCCTCTCTGACGAATTCCTGGCTGGTAATATTGAAGATCGCTTCCTTCGTTTTTTGCTCCTTAATGACTATGAATTCAACCGCCTGGTTGTGCTTGGCAGTCGGAGCAAACTGCCCTGCTTTTATGATTTCAGCAACGTATTCTTCCGGCACCTCTTTTTGCTGATATTCTCTTACCGATCTTCGGTTTAATATCTCTTTAATAACCATAATGCTTTATTGTAACAGGAAACCGCTCTTCTGGCGACTTTTTAGCTTCTTGTTTTTATCATTTCAATGATTCCGTTCCTCGTGCAATTCCTCTCTTTTACATTAAGCTGATTCTTTTCCAGTATTTTATCCAAGCCTGCCTGCCCAAGATAATCCTTGAAATGTTCATAATGATTTCCCCCGGCAAAATATTCAACGGTTCTGATAAAGCAGGAATAAATATTCTTGGGCAGAGGAACTTTAAAATCAATGAAGATTAAATTCCTCCCTTTCTTTACCACCCTCTTCATTTCAGAAACTATCTGATCTCTTGTCCCGCGTTCTTTTTCATGGAGAGCCAGGGAAATGGAAGCGCAATCAAAAAAATTATCCTCAAACGGTAAACGCCGGGCATCGGCAACCTGAAAAGAAACGTTGCCAAGCCCCAGCTTTTTCTTATTCTTTTCAGCCATCCTAATCATGCCAGGATCCAAGTCTATTCCGTAAGAGATAATTCCCTCTTTGGCAAAATGAAACGCCTGGTCTCCGGTTCCGCAGCAGACATCCAGAAGTTTATTCCCGGCCTTCGTCCCGGAAAATTTTACCGCAAAAACCCTGATGTCTTTTAACAAAGGGTCTATCAAGTTGGAATAATTTAAGAGCCGCATTTCTCGGTCATTCTTCGTTTTTAACCAGCGCCAGGTAGCTGCAGTATTCGCAATTTTCTCCGGCAGACGGGATTCTGTCAGAATCAAGGCATTTTTTAATATCGGCAATGGTTGAGTCCACCCAGGAATCATCCGCCTCATAGGGGATAATTGAAATTTCAAAATTCAGCCTGCCGTCAAATTTCGCGCAGTTTTTATTGGCATTGGCAAAAACGAAATAACCGGTTTTGGAGACTTTAAACCCCATCTGCCTAAAAATCCACTGGTAAACCTCCATCTGCTTTTTATACCCCTGTTTATACTCGTCTTCCAAAGATATCTCCCTGCTCGTGCTGGTCGCCTTATAGTCTACGATATGAAGCTCTTTGGTTCTTCTGTTGATCCAGATGTCATCAACAATACCGCAGATGTTCAGGTTGGTCTTTTTGTGCAGCACGCAGGCCCCGATGTGCCTGTTGTTATCGTCCCGCCAAACAGGCAGATCAGGATGATCAAAAGGAATGGCATCAATCCCGTATTCGTCCATCAGCTTGTGCGACTCCCCTTTTTTGCGCAAAAGATCAAACTCGTTTTTGAGCAACTGGTCAACCGCGCTGTTCAGTGACCAGCCCGGCATGTCTGGCCTGGGTATGCCCCGCTTTCTGTCCAGGTAAAAACATTTCGGGCACTCCAAAAAGAAATCAATCTTTGACCTGCTTACGTTAAAGGTTTCTTCAGCATCGGAATCGTAGAGATTGTTTTTTCTTTTTTTAACCATGTTTATTCTTCCAGCAAGGTTTCAGCTTCCCTGATTAAGGATTCAACCAATCTTATTTTTACCTTGAATTTTTTGGCAAACTTTTGGGGGTCAACTTTAAGTATGTCTTTGGCCAGCATCTTTTTTTCCGAAACAAAAATGTTTTTCAGATAGCCTCTTAAAGAAGGTAGGATGGTAACAGGATAGAGCTTTTCTTTTTCAATCAGGTATTCCAGGCCCTTGTCCTTGGGATGCCGCCAGCCCAAAAGCTCAATTCCCGCGCAACTGGAATAATCCTTAGCCCGGTCGGTAAACTTTGTATTGGTAACCATCATTGTTTTAATCTCACAGCCCTGATATTTTTTTGATTTAAAATAAGAACCTTTCTCAATATCCAAAAACCTTGCATGATTTTTCAGCACGTCTCCTGAATCCACCCTTTCGCCGGGAAGATTGCGGTACTTGCATTCGCCAACGTACACCAGGCCGTCCTTTTCCGCCACAAAATCTATCTCATAATCCTTAAGGCAGAAACCTGGCAGAAACTGGTTTATTTTAACTTCAAACCCGTATCTTCTCAAAACCTCTCCAATGTATCTTTCAAAGGGAAAACCGGTAGGCCCCAGCTTCCTCATACCCTGCTTCAAAGAAAACCTTAAAGCTGACTTGGGAACGCTCCTTGAAAGCAGCTTATGGATTCTTTTGTAGACAGCAGAGGTTTCAATGCCGGGAAAAACTTCTTTCTTTAAAGTCTCGGTAATTTCCCTGGCCAATTCCGGGGAGGCGCCGACGCGCTTTGCCGAATTATATACCTTTTCAAGGGAAAACTGCTCTTTCTCCCCTCTTGAGTTGACAACGTATAGAGAAACCATTTCTTACCTGCTTAAAAACTGATTAACGAATTGGCAAAATCGATAGAGACCCTGGCGCCCATATGAATATCACTCGCTTTGATGAATCCTTCCGCTGCCTCGACAAAATACTTGCACTGGGAGACAGGATAAAACGTTTTAGGATAGGTGGAAGGAGAAAGGCCTTCGGTAAAATAGATAACGTTGAAGTTCTCGTCTATCCAGACTATGTCAATCGGGAATTTCATGTCCTTCATCCAGACGCCGCAGCCATCAGTATTTTCATAAGAAAAAAGCAAAACCGTATTGTCAGGCAGAGAATCAACGCCAGAAAGCCCCTTGCTTCTTTCCTCGGGCGTGTCGGCAAGAAGGAACAAGTAGGAACTTGCCGCTGCTTTAAGATTTAAATCTGATTTGTCCAGATTGTTTATTTCTGAATATAAAGCAACAGGCATAATGCTGGCTGTGGCAATAACAATAAGTATTCCCAGCGCCTGGTTTATCCTAAGGGTTAATATGCGTTTTATACGTTCTCTCATATATTCTTATGATAGCAAAAATAGCTGCTAAAAGAAATGCAGGGCTTCCGTTATGGAAAGCCCTGCCGAGGGAAAGTCAGCTTTTTTAAGCATTCATGAAGGGATCGAATTGCTTGCCGCAGAGGTCGCAAGTTTGGGTTGTGGCAGGATAAGTATGCAAATCTTCTTCTTCTGTCTTGCCGCAGCGCTCACAGATTCTTTTTCGGTAGCAAATCCTAAATTCCGCCCATTCTCCCCAGCGGTGCTCCTCCCGAGAATCTTCCCAGCCACATCTCAGACATTTCCGCTTTTCTTTGCAAGAACCGAACGGCTCTTGCAGCTCCCAGTCTCCCCACTTGTGACGAAGCAGGTGGGGATCATTCCGGAATTCAGTCTTTTTGCAGCGCAGGCATTGCCGTTTTACGTTGCAGGAAGAAAGCGGTTTTTCCAGCTCCCACGGTCCCCACTTATGAAAAAACAAGCAAAATCCCATTTTTATCACCTCCTTTAAGATGCCAATGTCCTATTTCCAAACTACCCCTTTTGGCAAAAAAATCAAGCCCATTAAAAAACCGCCTAAACTTTAAGCCGCTTATTAATGAAAAAGCTTGTGATAACGGAAATAATAACGATATATCCTACGACCAGATACCAGCTGCTTACCGTGTAAATCCCGGTCAGGTCAGTAAAGATTGTATAAGTCCAGGTAGAAGCTCCCCAGACATGACCCAGAAAGAATCCCAGCCAGACCATGATATTGAAGGGTCTTTTAAGGTTAGTAGTTAAAACGGCAACCAAAATAAGGTAAACGATGAAGAAAGAGATAAAATAGAGAGGATTTAGCATCAATATCTGGCCCAAAGGACTGCCTTCGTTAAAGAAACTGTAATTCTGCCAGTAAATATCCGGCTGGCCAACTAAGGTGAATATTCCGTCCAGCAGCATTGCCAGCACCAGAGGTGCTGTAAGCCAGATATTCGTTTTTGAAAAAGGATTCTTCATTGTTTTCTGCTTATCCTTTTAAAATCGTTAAGTATCTTCCGATGATCAAAAGCTATTTTAAAAGGGAGATTATTTAAGGGAAAATATTCAAACTCAGAAACCTCATTACTAAGGCTGAGTTTTCCCTTTATCTTTTGGCAAAGAAAAACTACGGCAACGGTATGATACCAAGGGTGTCTTTCGGGATCGGAATAAACACCGATTAATTTTTTAATTCTTACTGAAATTCCCAGTTCTTCTTTTATTTCTCTTTTTATGGCCGATTCCACTTTCTCCCCGTAATCTACGTGGCCGCCGGGTAAGGCCCAATAGCCCAAAAAGGGCTTTACCGAGCGTCTCTCTAATAAAACCTTTCCATTTTTCTGGACAATGCCGTCTACGGTTAAAATCGGACTCTTGGGTTTTTTCATAATTAAAATTGAATTACGTACAATCCCCTCTTTTCTATTTCTTTTTCTTGGCCGAAGTCATTGAGTTTAAACCTTAAAACATAATTTGCTTTCTTCTTTATTTCTCTGCCAGTATATTCTTTCTTTTTCTGATTCCATTCTTTTAAAACTAACGTGTCTCCTTTTTTGATTTTAAAATCAGCTAATCTTAACTCAAACTTCTTTTTGCCTGATTTTACCAGCTTGAAATATTCCAGAGAGATTTTCTTTTCTATCGTTGCCATAATTTTCTGCTTAAATTTTCTTGATTCTGAGTTTATTTTTTATAGATTTTCGTGTCATTTTACAGATAAATCTCTCTGGCGTGCGATAAGCAGTTTTTCCTTTTTGAGCGCGATTGGAAGAATAATTTTTCATATCATGTCAGACCTTCTTGATATTCTTGTCCGTTTATTTTGGAAAACATGGGGTAAATTTTTTGGACCCTGCCTATTTTACCATCTTTTAACCGCACCTTAATCCCGCGGTGATGGAAGGCAGAACCCGTTAAAATTTCCGCCACTATCCCACGAGTAAGCTTTCCGGTTTTCTGGTCCGCTTTAAGCACAATTTCCACTTCCGAACCGATTTTTACATTTTCCCTCTCTTGCCCGTCCATAATTCTTAACTTTTGGTTATTTTTCTTGTTTAACTAAAAATAAGCGTTTTTTGAAACCGCCGCGGTTTTTTCTTTTTATATCCTGAAGTTTTTTAAGCTCCCTTTTCGTTAACTTAAGCTCCGAAGCTAAAACGTCCAGCAATTCCTGGATATCCACGATTTCGTCAGCAATCCCCTTTTTGTCCTTTGCCCGGATCAGCTCTCCGGCTTCTTCAAAAACCTTCTTCTTTATCGCGTTTAAAAACTCGCTTTTCTTTAAAATCCTTATTGCCGGCAGCCAGCCGGCCTCTTTTATGATTTCCGGAATCCTATCCCTGATTAGTTTATTGTATTTTACGACCTTCTTCATTGATCTATTTTATTAATTCAACCATTAAGCTCTCCAGGGCAATTCCGTTATACTGTTCTTTGCTGATTTTTTTATTTTCATACAAGACGCGCGCTTTGAATCCCACATTATTTATTTTACTCAGATAGTCTCCTTTTAACAAAGCTCCCGCAACGCAACCGGACAGTAAGTCTTTGTCATTTTTCTGTTTTTTCGAAAGTTCCTTTAACAAAACAATGTCTGAAAGGTAAATTCTTCCTCCTGGTTTTAAAACTCTGTATGCTTCTCTGAAAGCCTTGGTTTTGTCGGGAGTCAGATTGATAACGCAATTGGTGATTATAATATCCACCGAATTGTCTTCTAGGGGCAGGTTTTCTATTTCGCCCAAAATGAATTCTACGTTCTTTATGCCCTGTTTCGCGGCGTTGTCTTTTGCCTTCTCAACCATTTCTTTCGTCATATCAATGCCGATAACCTTCCCGGTATCGCCCACCTTTTTGGCGGCCAAAAAACAATCTATTCCGGTCCCGGAACCCAAATCCAGAACAGTGTCCCCTTTTTTTATCTTGCTGAAGGCGACCGGGTTTCCGCAACCAAGACCGAGATTCGCCGCCCCTACCGTTTTCAAATCTTCTTCAGAATAACCTATGCTTTTTGAAATAGTTTCAGCGCTATTGCATCCGCAGCCGCAACCCGAACCCTTAGCTGCTATCTCTTTATATTTATCTTTAACGATTTTCTTGATGTCTGTTTTTCCCATGCCTTTATTCTAACAAAAAACCGCCTACTTGGCGATTTCTCCTTAAAATTAAGCCGGGCAATTAATAACCCAGGGCTTTGCACTGTTCGCACATATCTCTATATTGCTCGGGAACAAACATGCAGGAAGGAGCTGACTTAAATTGATTGCAAGTAGCTGCATCTGGCTGCCAGCCTGTCGGCGGAGTACCAGTTTGCACAGATGGCGTTCCCGCCGAAATAGAAATGTCAGGAGCTTGCAATTCGGCTGCTTCTCCGCTTAAATCAGTCTCAATAAAAATATTGCCGAAAAGGTCACTCGACAAGCTAACACCCATATCGAAATTGCTTAATTCCAATTCCGTAAGCCCGCTATCAAAGGGTATTGCCATTTCGGGCGTTTCAATGCCGCTTATATCGGCCTTAAGCTTGTAACCGCTGAATTTGGAAACGCCAAAATAAATTCCAAAACCTATAATTATCAAAACTATAATGCTGGTAATGATTTTTTTTGCCATATCAGTCTATCGCAAGTTTGCGCAAATTAAGAAATTCCTCTCCCAATTGTTTTGCCTCTCTGGCTAAGGTAATAATTTCCGTCAAAGAAACTTCAGAAGGATTGGCGCATTTCTGGTTTATGAGGGCAAACTTTGCCATAACTTTCTCCCCTTTGCTCATAGCTGAGTCAAACTGGTCGCTTCTTACCCGGTAAAGACTGCAAGTGCTTGCTTGTAAAATGCAAGCTTCCGCTGTGCCCACGCAAGGCTTGTCGCACATTTCCAGCCGCGCATTAAGATCGTCTAATTTTCTTTGAAGATCAACTTGGCCGGCAGCCAATTCTTTCATTGCACAGATTGTTTTGACGTCAGGCTTTTTAGCCAATTCTTTTTCCAGTTCGGATTTTTGAGCCAGCCATTGATTTTTCAGAACGGCTACTTCTTTTTGCCACTGTGAACCGTTATTTCTCAATCCGATCATCAGTTCCAAGAAGTCTTCTTTCAAAGCGCTGTCTTGAACTATGCCGGAACATTCAGTTTGGGCTTGGTTTATTTGAAAAAGCAGATTCTGGGTTTTTTCTTCAGCCGAAGAAATCTGGTCATAAATACTCGTTACCTTTTCGCATATGGGTTCTGAGCTCAATTCGCACTCTTGTTTTTTAAGGTTTATTTCTTCCTTGGCAAGCTGGAGTTGGCTTAATCCCTGTTCTATCTGCGGCTTTGATTGAGAAATCTGAGGAACGACCAAAGAACAAATTTCAAAAGGACTCTGCCTTTTGGCCAAATCAGCTTCCAGTTTGCTGCGAATATCCAACCATTTTTGCTGCATACTAGCTATTGCAGAATCAATTGCCGACTCATCGTTATTATCAATCGCTGATTGGATTTCCACAGCTAGAGCTTCTTTATCGGCCTGAAGCTCCAAAATATATTCTTCGGCTGTTTTTACCGTCGGATCGTTTAATCTTGCCTCATCCAGCAAAGCTGCTTTTCCCCTGATTAAATCAGCCGCCTGATTTATTTTTTTATCCAAAACGCCCATGATCAAATCTTTTCTTTTAGCCATGGCCTGCATCTTGTATTGCTCGTATTGGCTGAGATTGACCTCTGCTTTCTCTTTTATCGTTTCTTCGATATGGCCCATGCTTTCGCCGATTTCTTTAAAGCGTTCTACGTCCATGCCGATTATTTCTGAAATTTTATCGTTGATCTTGGCTTCAAATTGAGCTTTTCTAACCTCAACCAATTCACCAACCCTGTTTTCAACCTCGGCCCTAATTCTTTGGGCGCCAGATTCCCCGAAAGCCCGGGCTTCAGCCTCGCTGCCAAAATTCATATTTTGAGCTTGCTGCTCCAATTGATATCTTAATTGTTCGGCCAGTTGATTGGCTTCAGCTTCAACTTCCGCTTCCAGCTTGCTTGTTTCACCTTCCGCCCAAGCGTCTATTTGTCCGGTAATCTTACTCTTTAATTCTTCTCCTTTGGCTTTTAAGTCCTGGCCGAAAGAACTGTTAACTCCTTGTAAATCCTGCTTGACCGATTCGCCAAAAACGATAAAATCCTGCACGGCATTTTCAGCTTCTTCCCAGGTTTGAGCCTGGCAAATAGTATCTAACTTTGCCAACCCCCTTGTTTTGTATCCGGCAATATCCGGCATTTCAAATTCAAGACCAACACTGCGCAGATCTTGCAGAGAAGGAACCAATACTTCCTGCAAAGCATCCATGCTGGCAAAAAACTCCCCGCTTTTCCATTTGGTCGTTAGGCAAAAAACTTCCAAAAGATCTTCTTCCGGAACTTGTTCTTTTATGTCTGCTGAAAGCTTTGGAATTCCTTGAGCGTAAATTGTCAATAAATTAGCAAATAAAAAACCAGCTGCCAGTAGATAAATAATGTATTTATTCAATTTGAGATTTTTCATTGCTTTAAAATATTTTACCCGAATTCAAAAATCTGGTCAATAAATCGCAATTATTTAACTCGGGGTTTGGTTCTTTGGGATTTAAGGGCCATTTTGTAAATAAAGCGGCTAGGCGTACGATAAGCTGTTTTTCCCTTTTGAGCACGGTTGGAAGAATAGTTTTTCACAAAGGCTAAATGTTGGTTAGTTTTTCTTTAAATCGTTGAGCACTTTTCTGTGATTGAAAGCAATTTTTCTGGGAAGCTTTTTCAAGGGGAAATATTTAAATTCTGAATCTTCCCTGCTGAGTTTAATTTTGCCTTTGGGTGTTTTTAGCAAGTAAATCACGGAAACGGCATGATGTCTGGGATCGCTTTTAAGATTGGAATAAACCCCGAACAATTTTTTAATGGTTACTGGAACTCCCAGCTCTTCTTTCATTTCTCTTTTAACTGCCGCTTCAACGGTTTCGCCATATTCGACATGACCACCGGGCAGCTCCCAACATCCCTGAAAAGGATAAACCGCTCTTTTTAATAATAAAACCTTACCACTTTCCAAAATAATGCCGTCTGTTGCTAAAACCGGCCCTTTAAATTTTTTGTTCTTTTTCATGGTTTTATCTTACCAAAAAATCGCCTTTCCGGCGAATCAACTTGACAATTTGTGAGGTTTATTGTCCGGATTGGCTTAGCCAATTGGCTAAGCTCGCTATTTTCTCAAGTATTTTTTCTCCTTTATTTTATCGGGCAGGAAAGATTCTTTGGAATATTCTTCATACCCTTTGCCGTAATTCAGCTCTTTCATTAATTTTGTCTCCGGATTCCGCACACGCAAAGGTATGGATAAATTTCCGTATCTTTTAACGTCTTCCATGGCTTTCATGTAAGCCTCGTAAGCGCTTCTGTCTTTTTTGCATTGGCACAAATAAACTACTCCGTGTGCCAAATTAATAGCGCACTCGGGCAACCCGATTATTTCCACTGCTCTGAAGACATCGTTAGCTACCACCAAAGCCGTGGGTTGGGCCAAACCTATGTCTTCTGAAGCAAAAATAACCATTCTCCTGGCAATGAACTTGGGATTCTCCCCGGAATCTATCATCCTGGCCAGATAATACAAGGCAGCATCCGGTTGGCTGGCCCTCATGCTTTTAATAAAAGCTGAGATGGTATTATAGTGCTCTTCCCCTACTTTATCGTATCTTAAAAACTTTGACTGTAAGGCGTTCTTTAGATTCTCCAAGGTGATTTTCTTGTAAAGCTCATTGGTATTCTCAAGCATGGTAATAGCCTGTCTGGCATCTCCGTTTGCCATGTTGATCAACCAGTCAATCGATTCCTTGTCTAATTTGAACTTGGTTCGCTTAATAATAGTTTTCATCTCTTTGTCTGAAAGCTCGTACAAAACAAAAATTCTGCAGCGGGAAAGCAATGGCGCTATTATTTCAAAGCTTGGGTTTTCCGTAGTAGCTCCGATCAAAGTCATGTCCCCTCTTTCCACATAAGGAAGCAAGAAATCCTGCTGGGATTTGTTAAATCTATGTATCTCATCCAGAAACAATACCTTAGGATATCCCTTGGTATCTTCCTCGATTATCTTCTTAATGTCAGCTTTTCCTGCAGAAACTGCAGACAATTCATAAAGTTTGGCATCTAAGCTTTTAGCGTATATCTTGGCTAAGGTTGTTTTCCCGGTTCCTGGCGGGCCCCAAAGGATAAATGAAAACAAATGCCTTTGCTTTATGGCAACGTTTAAAGGTTTTTCTTCGCCGACCAAATGATCCTGACCTACGAATTCTTTCAGGGTCTTTGGCCTAATTTTTGAAGCTAAGGGTTCCATTGATTCAGTTTACCAAAAAACCGCCTTTCCGGCGAATCAACTTGACGATTTGTGAGATTTATTGTTCGGATTGGCTAAGCTAATTGGCTAAGCCAATCCGGATGGAGAACGTTTAGCTAAAATAAAATTCTTGAGCCATTCCCCGTCATCAATAAGTAAATCTAGGCTGCCGTCTGGTTTATGCGTGGTTGAACCCTTATAAGCTTTAATTTGCTCAGGAGAAGATGTCCAAATATTAACGTTAGAAAGCCCGAATGTGCGATGTAGTATCCCTCTAACGTTTTCTACGTTTTGGATAATGTTAAACGGAATTGATTTAGAACGCTTGATAATGACGCCGGAATTTATTGTAATCTTAGTGTCTTCAATTATAAATGTAAAAGAATTGTAATAAAGTAAGAGATACAGAGATATCGGCAACCCCAAAAAGATAATTAAGACTAAAAACGCGGGGGGAAATAGTAAAAAAGGCAACAGCAATAAAAGGATTTTGGTTAACCAATACAGTTTAACTTTTGACGGTAATTGAGTTGGGATATTAGGATTTATCATGATTGAAATTGTCCAACTAATTGGAATATAAAGCCTGCTGAGAGTAAAATCGCACCGATAATTCCATATTTTCTCTGTTTTAACCTATCTTTTACTGCGGGTAATTTATAATTTTCTTCATCGCTGTCGCTCGCCCACCGACTAAGACCTAATTTGAGAGCTTCTTTCTTGCTAATAAAAAGACCCTTGGCGACTGACAGGGCCCCCAAAAAAGTAAGGACAATTCCGACAATAGTTAAATAATTTTCCATAATTCTACTGGATAAAGATTCTATCCTATTTTTATTGCTCGACCTATTACTTTCAATAAAACATCGATAAAGCCACATATTTGCATCGCCTCTTCTCGTGTAAGAGTATTCTTTACATAATGGTGTGTAGGATTTCGAAATGCTAGCATAACGCCCCTAAGAATATTAACAAAGCCATTCTGTTCATCGGGGTTATCGCTAATTTTTAGTATAGTTTTCGTTAAATCATTATTAAATGCATAATTAACTAAAGCAATTCCCACTAAGCGACCCTGAAAACTGGCTTTTTGCCTTATTCGGTCTTCTAGAACTTGCGTAGCCTGATTGATTGCTCGATCAAATCGAGAAGGCCTTAAAAGTAAATCATTACACCTTGCCTCTAATTCAGGGTCGTGGATTAGATATTCAATTGCTGCCTTGAGACGTGCTTTATGGCTTAACTCTATAGGCTGCCGGTAAGGTAAATTTTTATTTATATATTTTTTAGCAGTCTTTTTGTAACTTTTCTTACTGAAAATAATTGGCAACATGTCTCGAACTTCTGCCTGTTTATAAGGAGCTAATTTTCTCTGGTATGCAGAAACACCAATACCTAGTTCCTTAGCTAATAAAATCAAGGCCGCCTCTGAAGATATTCCAAGATTACTAGCTTTTTTACTTACCATCACATTAATTTTTACTATATCTTTCTTGCCAAGTTTTCTACAGATCTTGTAGAGAAGGCTCTTATCCAAAACTCTAGTACGAGACATATTATTTCTTTACTTTTTTTTGCTTGTTCTTTGAAGCAAGTATCCTACTTATAATTGCTGGATCAACGTTTAAAACATCTGCAATACGTTTACCTTGCACGTCCTGTTTTGTTAAGGCAAGAATAAGTAGTTTTTTGATATCATCTAATAATTGAATTGTCTTCTGGTCCATGTTATTTTTTCCTTTTATTTTTGATTCGACTTTTGAGCACTTCGACTGTCGGTTTCGTAGTCCCCAATATGTCTGCCATATCTTGATTACTTAAGCCGAAGCGTTTGAGTAATTTTATGCCCTCTTCGGCGGTCATCTTATTGACTTCTTTCACAAATGATAAGGCTATAAGTATACTTAACTTTTTTGAGATTTGTTCAAATAGCTCTTGGTCTTTCATATTTTTAAAACTCTTGCTATTTTCGTTACTTGACCACGCTTTATCCCTAATAATTTAGCTGATCCATCTTGCGAAACGCCAGCCTTAAGAAGCGCTGCTGCCGCTTTATCTTTTGCCCGTTCGGCCATTTTATTATTCTGCGGAAGTAACTCAGCGAGAAGAGAGACAACAGCGTCAAGCCTTCCTTCTACGCCCTTATTTCGACTTGTCTGAAAATCATTGTTCTTACTCATGTCTTTTTATCTTCCCCTTGTGAAGACCAGCTAATTCTTTACTAATATGAGTTGGCGTACGACCCAGAATATCTGCTATGTCACGTGGTCGGATGCCGAGACTATCCAATATCCTCACTTGCTCTTTTAAACTAATACTCTTTTCATTTTTGGGTATGGTACGCAAAAGAAGCGATATAACTATCCCTAGTCGTTTATTAAACTCAGAAAGCTGTTTATTTAAGTTCTCTTCTTGTTTAACCATAGTATTTAACTTAACAAGCTTAGGTCTATTTTTGGCATTTGTTAAGCTACTGTTAGATTAACTCACTTCTAATTGCCTGTCAAGCCTCTAAAATCAAAACAAGCCTTTCGACTTGTTTATTTCTTTTTAATCTCTAACGGCAGGGGGAGGTCGTAGAGACTAATATTAAATTTTTCTCAATTTATGGATGAATCCTATTTGTTTCTTTCTACAATTTTTATTTCCTCCGGGGTGAAACCGTAGAGTTTATAGACCTCTTGGTCTATTTTTTTATCTATTTTTTCAATTTCTGATTTAATGCTATACCATTGGTCTGAATTTTCCGTTAAGGTAGAAAGTTTTTCCTGCAATTTCAACATGTTGTCTACCAATTCGACAAATTGATTCTGCTGTCCTGTACCATCAACTTTTATAGGTAGTTCCTCCAGAAAGGCTGTACGAAATCTTAAATATCCCCCACCCATATGCATTCCGCCGAATAAAACTTTGTATACGAAAGATATTAATTTTGAATTTAATAGAGCTAGTAAAAATTTAATGGGTACATTATTTTTCGTCCTTGTGGCAAAATAGACACCCCCCTGAGGAATCATTTTTCTTTTATCCAAGGTGGCAGTAATGAATAAAGCATCCTCAGCTATAACTATTTTTTCTTTTTGACTGTTTTTATATCTTTGGGACGTATCGCTTATTACTCTTTTTAAGTCGTTCCTTCCTATAAAAGTACCATCACTTATTGGAGAATATCTTTCAAATTGATATTGTTTCAGAATCCTAAATTTTTCTGTACTTTTACTTTCATATTTCTCTGGAATCCTAAGTCCCTCAGAAATCTTCAAATGATCTCTAAGCTTTTCTCCCTTCTTAATTAAGTTAATAACTAATTTTAGATCCCTTTCTTCAACATTTAAGGGAATAATCTTATTGGGTAAAATGCTTAATTTATTTTGACCAATTTGGAAATGAATAAATTTTCTATTTAAAATTTCTTTGTCTTTCTCGGCGAAACCAAGTTCAATTTCGTGACCATTACTTCCCTTCGTTAAAAATAGAAGAACTGGATAATTAGACACACCTTTAAAAATATCTATTCTGCTAACACTAATAAGCCTGGAGGATATAGATGAGGAAGAGATAATTTCTCTTAATTTCTTTCCGGAATCGGCAACGCAGAATTTATTAGGAACAATAAAACCTAAATTTCCGTCACTTTTCAATAGGTTTATGGATTTTTCGATAAAAAGGTAGTATAAATCATATTTTCCCTGAGTGCTTGTAAATGATTCTTTCCAATAGTTTTTATCTGTTTCATCTAAATTATCTACTCTAACATATGGCGGGTTGCCAATTATCACATCAAATCCGCCCTGTTTAAATACTTCTGGGAACTCTTCTTCCCAATTGAATGGTTTTTTATCTTTGAAATTTTTACCGAAATGTTTCTTTAGGTCTTCATCTGTTCCGGAAATAAGCGAGTTTCCATTTTTTATATTGTTTGAAAGTAAAGGTAATTTAACTTGTTCATCCAAGACGCTTAAAAGCAAATTCAATCTAGCTATCTCAACTGCTTGTTCATCAAGGTCTACACCATAGATATTTTCTGTAAGAATCTGAATCTTGGTAAAACCATCTCCTTTGGTGCCCAATCTTTTATACTTATCATTTATTATTTCAATGGCTCTCACGAGAAAGGAACCGGAACCACAAGCAGGATCAAGAACTTTAACTTTTTTAAGGTCGCGAATCGTTTTACAATTATCTAGAACCGGACCTAAAGCGTTTTGAACAATATAATCCACTATGAAGGTAGGAGTATAATAAATCCCGTGCTTTTTTCTCTTGGTCTTACCTAATTCCTCTCCTCTTTTTCCCGCTTTTTGAAGAAGGTGACCCAGATATTGTTCGTAAACCTTTCCTAGAATATCCGGCTTGATAGCGGCGAAGTTATACCTCACGCCAGATTCTTTATCGCCGTACAATCCATGGATTATTTCAAGAAAGGGATCACCCTCAGTGTCTAATTCTTCGCAGAAATGTGGCTGGAATAAATTACTGTTGTATTCTTTATCGAATTCGCTAAAAACCGGCTTTAGTGTCTTTAAAAAGTTGCGTTCTTTCATCTCCTGACTCCATTTCTGGAAGGCTGGCCACAAAACAGGAGCTTCAATTTTTCTATCCTCGCAACTCCTAATAAAAATAAATCTATCCAAAATCCTTTGGACAGCTTCATCAATATCGCTCTCTGTTCTGTTTTCATTCCATTGGCTAAAATTGTTAAAAAGTTTTTTCCTCCATTCTATTAAATCGCTAGCTAATTTTTCATCTACTTCTTTTCTTTTAGTTTTAATTCCCCATTTTCCAGTTTGTCTATCAAGTTCCCCCTTCTGAAAACTTTCTTTTGAAAAGAACCATAAGTCATCAAAACGATTCAGATATTCTTTATAGGTAAATTCTAGGTTAGGCCGTGGGGTATCAATTTTCCAACTTGTATTAAAAAGCTTCAATCCTTCAAAATCACTTAAAATTACCCACTCAATCCCCATATTCCAACCATAACTTACAGCCTGCTTTGCCCATTCAATTCTATCTAAATCAATCTTCAATCCTTTTGCTTCAAGCAAAAACTGAGGAATATTATTCAAACGAAAAGAATAGTCAACCGTCCCTTTTACTGCTGGCTCCTCTTCGGCTACTTCATTATGAATGAAATCATTATAAACGTCCCAACCTAAAACAGAAAAAAGCGGCATTATGAAATCTTTCCGCGTCATTGCTTCGTTATAAGCCTTTCTTTCTCCAGAGCTTAAATTTTCGTATTTCCTTATTAATTTTTTAATCTCTTCTTTTGCTTCTTTTTTGGTCATAATCTTTCAGTTTTTACCAACTCTTTTATTCTCATTTTAAAAATTTAACCGCCAAACGACGAAGTTTAATATTGCTGCAAAGGTAACCCAAAGCAAATACGGAACAAAAAGCCACCCGGCCGTCTTCTCAACTTTAAAGAATTTCAAGGTAACCACCAATATCAAAACCCACAAAACAACAATCTCAACAAAAGCCAACCCAGGATTTCTCATCCCAAAGAAAATAACAGACCACAAAGCATTTAACGCCAACTGAACACCATAAAGCCATAAAGCCAATTTAGCTCCCGCCGTATACCTCTTTCTCCAGACCAAAAAAGCAGCTATACCCATCAAAACATAAAGAGTAATCCAGGCAGGAGCAAAAAGCCAGTTAGGCGGAGCAAAAAACGGCTTCTCCAAAAAAGCATACCAGCTTTGTACGCTGGAGAATGTGAAAAACGAGCCTATAATCCCGGCCATTTGAGCAATAAGGACGGAAACGATAACGCCCAATAATACAGAAGCTTTCTTTAACATAACCTTTATTAATTCTGCTTATTTCTCTTTTTCCTTGCCGAACTTCTCAAAAGCTCTCAAAATCTCCAAGGGCACGGCAAAGACAATGGTATTGGACTGGTCAGAACTGATATCGTTGATGGACTGAAGAGTTCTCAGATGCAAAGCTCCTTTAGCTTCCGCCAATGTATTGGCAGCTTTGGCCATATTATCGGCGGCAATCACCTCTCCTTCAGCTTTAATGATGATGGCTCTTTTTTCCCTTTCTGCCTCTGCCTGCTTTCCAATAACCCTTTTCATTTCTTCCGGTAAAGTAATGTCTTTTAGTTCAACGTTGATCACTTCAATGCCCCAGGGGTCTGAAGCCTTGTCTATAATGGCCCTGATATTCTCTGAAACCCTGTCCCTGGCAGAAAGCAACTCATCCAAATCAACCTGGCCAACGGCGTTTCTCATGGTCGTCTGGGCCAGCTGGGAAATGGCGTAAAAGAAATTCTCCACTTCCAGAACAGCTTTGTCCGCCTCCCTGATCTTATAATAAATCACGGCATTAACAGAAACTGAAATGTTATCCTTGGTTATGGCCTCCTGGTTGGGCACATCCACTGCCTTTACCCTCAAATCCACTTTTTTATAAAACTGGATGATCGGCCAGACCAGCCTCCAGCCAGGATTCATTAACCCCGAGTACCTGCCGAAGGTAAACCTCAGCCCTCTCTGATATTGGGTAATCTGCTTGATAGAAATTAAGACAATAAACAGAATGATTACCCCTAAAGTTGTATATGTCATATTTTTTAATTTTCGCTCCCGCTTCGCGGAAGCTTGATTATTAATGTTTTAGACCTTTTTATTTTTTAAATCTTCTATTTGAACAACTTTCTCTGCCTGAAGGTCCTGGAAGTCTCCAGGGCAATTAACCTGCCTGACTTGGTCAAGGAAAAGGAAGTTCCGGGCTCTCCGCTGATTAATTTTCTTTTCCGAAGGGTCCTGAGATGACGATCAAGCTTTAAGGAATCGGGCCACTGGGGATATTTTGAAAAACCAAAGGTTTCAGGAAAAAGAGTAAAACATTCCTTGATCAGCCTTTCAAAACCACACCTTTCCCCGCCGGAAGTTACGGAATATACGGCAAAGAGGATTTGATCAGTTTTTTTCATTTGAGGCATAAGATCTGTCTTAATTCTGGCACTTCCTGCAGGTTTTGTCCAACTAAAAAACCGCCTTGGCGGGCGGCTTTACTTACCTTTCGCTTTCTTACCTTTAACCCTGCGATGTTCCAAACGGGTAGCTAAAGTCCAGGAACGGACAGGCCTTCTTTTGACGGTTTGCTTTTTCATCTTCTTCTTTTTCTTCTTTCCAGTTCTCTGACCTGTTTCTCGTTAAACCCGAAGTGGTGAGCCACCTCGTGCCAGACAACATTTTTGACGACCTTTTTCAACTGCTCCGGGGAACCGCCGGCTCTTTCCAAAGGTTCCCGGAAAATGGTTATTTTATCAGGCAGCCTCATGCCGAATCCCCTGCCCCAGCTGTTTTGGGGAACCCCCTGGTAAAGACCCAGAAGAGAACCTTGAGGAGAACCCTTTTCCACGACAATGGCAACGTTATCCATTTTCTCTCTGATGTGCTCGGGCATTTCCAGCAAAGCTTCTCTGACCAGCTTTTCAAATTCAACATCCTTCATTTTCTGATTTTACCGTTTTTAGCCTTTTCTAACAACAAAAACCCCGAATGAATAATTCGGGGTTTCCTCTATCCTCTCTGAAATAAACGGAGGATCCTAATGAGAACGAAGAAGGCTATGGCATAGCCTGCCATGGCCGATATTACCGACATTTCGATCGGACGGCCCTGCCAGGAAAAATCGCGGAAAATAAAGTTAAAAGGAGAAACCAGAATATCGCTGTTCTTGTAGATAATGTCAACTGCCAGAGTTTGCGGATTGGCCCCCAGAAACTTTAACAGCAGCCGAAGAAATAAAAACAGCTGGAAAAGAAAAAACAGCTTGGAAAGCGCAGATAAGAATAAAGAATAAATGCTTGATAAAATCCTCATCTTAACAATTTTGCCATTTTTTATTGATTTTGTCCACGGATGATAAAGAGGGAGCGCTCTGCACCCCCTCCTTACAAGATTCCACCTTTAGTCGGTGGGCTTGATATTATTAGGGCCTTTACCATTCTTTAACGGTATTTTCTGTTGCCTCTTTTCTTTTTTGTCGTGGTTTCTCCAGGTTTGATTTCTGCACACCTTGGCCATACAGTCCCTCCTCAATATATTATTTTGTCTATGGAGCTATTAAACCCAGATTAACACTTTTTCTGAAAAAGTCAATAACCGAGCTTTCATACATATATAATTTTTAAATGTGAAAGCGAAGGTAAAGATGAATGTACAGCATTCATCGCCTATAAGAAAAGCGCTCCGCCGGAAGCGGAACGCTTTTCTTATTATGCGGAACAAAGCTTTAAACGCCTTTCTGCTCTTGCTCGTATTTTCTCCAGGCTCCGGCAACAGCGGGCTCGACAATGTCCAGCTCGTTGAGAATGATTTCTTTAATTTCAGAAGTTGCTATTTCCTCTTTCTCGTCTGCTACCTGAACCACCTTAGCTGCCACCTGTCCCGTTACCTCTGCCTGTCTTTCTTCCGAAAGATCGGTTCTTAGGGCTGCGGCTGCAATTGAATTCTTAATCTTTTCAGCGTCAAAAGGTTGTTTCGTTCCGTCTTTTTTAATGACTTCAGATGCCATAGTGATAATAGTTAATATATCGCAATTAGCTTGGCTAATTGCTCTATAGAAACCCTTGGTTTCTATTATTTTCCTACACGGAAGAACCGGAGGGTTCTTCCGGCCCATCTCCGACATGGGATGGGTTAGTCCGACCTTTGACTCGTGGAGTGATGAGCGAAAGAGGAAGATGAAGACTTATCTTCATCGCCCAGCTACTTTCAGCTTAACCTGCCCATTTTCGATGTCAAGCAGCAAACTTCCTTTCATATTCACAATATTATACGTGGAAGTGCAGCTCGAAATGAATGCGCAGCATTCATTGAGCAGTAAGTTCTATTCAGCAGATTCAAACAATATGATAAAATGAGCGAAGGCGATGAGATAAATTTCATCTTCATGTTTTGATTAATCTTACGGATTCATCTTACGCATATGAAGGATAAAGCCAAAGCAGGTTTTACTTTGACTGAGCTCTTGGTGGTAATAGCGGTAATAGGATTATTGGGTTCCATCATCTTTGCCATAACCAGAGGAGCAGGAGAACAAGGAAGGATAGCCAAAGGTTTATATTTCAGCCAGCACCTCCATAATTCTTTAGGCTCATATGCTGCCGGTATCTGGAACTTTGACGAAGGTTCAGGCGCCACTGCCAATGATACTTCTGGCTGGGGAAACAATGGAACCCTGGTCAATATTCCCACCTGGCGATGCGTTAGCACTGATGCCGGTTATACTCCCTCCGGCCAGGGATGCTCCCTGGAGTTTAATGGCAGCAGCCAGTATGTAAATGCTGGAAACAATACAAGTTTGAACATTATAAGTGAAATTACGGTTGAGGCTTGGATATATTTCGTTGAACAAATTGGCAGTAATCCTTCAATAGTTACCAAGGCACGTAACGGTTGCGTTAATGCGGATTGGAGTTACATGTCGTTCGCGATAGGGACACAAAACTCGAGCAGTAAAATTAGATACGGCACCAATGGAACAAGTTTTTACAGTAATACTACTTTAGCATTCGACAACTGGTATCATTTAGTATTGGTAGCACAAAACGGACAAAATCATTTATATGTAAACGGTTCATTGGATTCCACCAATTCACGTGATTTTACGCAGTCATCAAGCGAACAAGATTTAGTAATAGGGACCAGAAAATGTGATGGGACTGTCCCAGCTGGCTATCATTACACTGGCCTGATCGACGAAGTCCGTATTTATGCCATCTCTCTTACTTCTTCGCAAATACAATCGCGATATTACGCAGGATTAGACAAATTATTAGTTAAAGGTCAAATAACCCAGGAGGAATATAAAGAAAGAGTTAAAAACGTCTGAATAATATACTAAACCATAGACAAAAAGCCTTCACCCTAGCAGAAATACTGGTGGTCATTGCCGTTATAGGTCTCTTATCTTCCATTATCTTTGCTATAACCAGCGGAACAAGAGAACAGGGCAGGATAGCCAAGGGATTGTATTTCAGCCAGCACCTCCACAATTCTTTAGGTTCCTACGCTGCCGGTATCTGGAACTTTGACGAAGGTTCAGGCGCCACTGCCAATGACACTTCTGGCTGGGACAACAACGGTACCCTGGTCAATAGTCCTACCTGGAGATGCGCCAGTACCGATGCCGGTTATACTCCTTCTGGCCAGGGATGTTCTTTAGAGTTTAACGGCGTGGATGATTATGTGAATTGCGGGAATCCCGCAAGTTTAGCGGGCGGCAATACCGGGACGGTAGAGACATGGATAAAGCCAAATGGTACTCCATTAGACGGTACATGTGTCGTTAAAAAGGGCCAAAATTGCGGCTGGGGAAGCGGAACTGATGGTTATGGAATTGTTTATACTTCCTCCGCATGGCGAGGGACAGCTCAATCTAATAACTCAGCTAATTTTGTCACATTTACTTCTTCACTAAGTTCGGGCTGGAACCATCTTGTTTTTACTTGGGTTCAGGAAGGACAACACACAGCTTATTTAAATGGCGTAAAAGTCAATGAAAAAACGTTAGATGTTGGAGCATCAAGTAATTATGGTTTAGCGATAGGTCATGATGGAAGAAACATATCTCCTCATTTCTTCAACGGTTATATAGACGAAGTCCGTATTTACGCCACGGCTTTGACCGTATCCGAAATCCAATCCCGATACTGCGCCGGCCTGTATAAATTATTAGTTAAAGATCAAATAACCCAGGACGAATACCAACAACGGCTAGCAATGTTGTAGAAATTCACCAAATATGACATTACAGCTTATCAAATCTTTCAAGAAAAACGCCTTCACCCTGGTTGAGCTCCTGGTGGTCATTGCCGTCATAGGACTCTTATCTTCCATTATCTTTGCCATAACCAGAGGAGCAGACGAACAAGGCAGGATAGCCAGAGGACTATACTTTAGCCAGCACCTGCAAAATTCCCTAGGTTCTTATGCTGCCGGTATCTGGAATTTTGACGAGGGGTCAGGCACTGCTGCCAATGATATATCTGGCTGGGAGAATAACGGTACCCTGGTCAATGCTCCTGTCTGGAGATGCGCTAGTGTTGACACAAACTACACGCCGTCTGGCCAAGGATGCTCCTTGGAATTTAACGGCAGCACCCAATATGTGAATGCAGGCAGCGGAACAAGCCTGGCTATCGCTAGCGGCGGGTTCACTCTCGAGACCTGGATCTATCCGAAAAAAATTGACTGCTCTACTACAGTCACTTGCGCAATCTGGAGCAATAACGGAACATCGGACGGCGGCGACATAATTGCCATAAGAGAAAACGGTTATCTCTGGTACTATACTCTACAAGGCAGCTGGAACTCGCTCACTTCTACAATTCCAGTGTCACTAAACAGCTGGTCACATGTGGTTTTCACCTGGGATGGCGAAACTAAAAAAATCTACATCAACGGCCAGGAAAAGGGATCAACCAACGCAACCAATGATATGCGGGGAATTACCCCTGTCTGGATCGGCAGAAAGGCCGGCTCTCATGCAGGATACTTCCAGGGGCTTATTGACGATACCCGCATCTACAATCGATCTTTAACTTCAGCCCAGATACAATCCCAGTATTATGCCGGTTTACAGAATCTATTGGCCAAGAACCGGATAACGGAACAGGAATACCAAGAAAGAATTCGAGCACATGATTTCTTTTAAGAAAAACTCAAAGAGCGCTTTGCGCTCTTTTCGAACTTCGCTTCCACATATATATTCTTTATGTAAAAAATGGAGGCTTGTTAGACGATGAATCTAAAGCTTCATCTTTACGTTTCTTGCTTATCTAGCTCGCCTGCGGGCTATTGACAGCGCACAAGAAATGTGTAATAATGGGTACCAGACGATAAGTCGAATTAGCTTAGAGTAGTCTTTAAGTACCCGAGCGAGGCAAAGCCGAGCGAAGGGTGAAGAAGAGGATTTATCCTCTTCGCCAAAATATTAAAGTTCGAAATATAGTGTAGCGACTTAGAGTTTCAAGGTCGCTTTAATTTTTAAAAAACGAGGAATCCAAAAGATTCAAAAATAAAATGGCTTTCGATTCAGACAGAGGCTTTAAGCCTCGCGAAACAGTCAAGGGCAATTGGAAATGCTCAGACTGCGGAGTAGAAATTTCTGAACTTCCTTTTGAGCCGGCGCAAGACAGACCTATTTACTGCAGAGAGTGCTGGGCAAAGAGAAGACCAAAAAGAGATTTCAACAGATAACTCTAAAACAAAAATCCGCCTCTAGGGGCGGTTTTTTGTTTGGATTTTAGCTGTTGACTGGCCGGCCAGGTACCCGGTACTCCAGCTCTGTTGAAGATTGTATCCGCCGGTCGGACCGTGCAGATTAATGATTTCTCCGGCCAAATACAGGTTCTCTATGATTTTTGACTTCATGGTTTTAGCATCAACCTCCTGCAGGGAAACTCCGCCCAAGGTGACAATGGCGTTTTCAAAACCTAAGGTAGCGGAAACCTCCATTTCCAAGCCCTTCAACAGTCTTAATAATCTCAGCCTCTCTTCCCTTTTGACTTCGTTCGTTTTCTTCTCAGGATTTATTCCCGAGAGCTTAATGATCACGAGAATTAATTTCTGGGGCAGCAAGTCATCCAAGGAGTTTCTGAACAGTTTACTGCCGTATTTTGAAAAATCAGACTGCAGCCTCTTGTCTAAAGTCTGAAAATCCAGAGCCGGCTTTAGATCCAGAATCAGCTTAACCCTGCCTTTTTCCAATAGCTCCCCTATCTTACCGCTCAAATCCAGAACAATGGGGCCTGATATTCCGAAATGAGTAAAGAGCATTTCTCCGAAACGAAAATCTTTCTTTTTATTGTTTTGGATAACGGTCAGCTTAACGTTTTTCAAACTCAGCCCCTGACTGTCTTTGGGCCAACTTTCCTTGATTCTCAGAGGAACCAGAGCCGGCCTTGGTTTGATTATGGTGTGGCCCAGCTTTTCTAACCAGACATAGCCTTCTCCGGTAGATCCGGTAGCAGGGTATGACTTTCCCCCGGTGCAAACAATGTAATTCCCGGATGAAATTTCTTTATTGTCTTTCAAAACGATCTTTTCTATTTTATTTCCCCTGGCAATGACTTTTTTCACCTGTAAGCCGGTCATGATCCTGACGCTTCCTTCACCAAGATAACTGAGCAAAACTTTCAAAACATCTTCCGTTGCATCGCTCTTGGGAAAAATCCTCTTGCCCCTTTCAACCTTCAGGCCCAATCCCCTTTTCTCAAAAAAATCAACGGTTTCTCTGGGACCGAAAACAGACAAGGCATACAAGAGAAAATCCCCTTCCCTGCCGTATTTTTTGACAAGATCTCTCGGATTAAATTCGGCCCGGGAGATATTGCCCCTGCCCTTGCCCGTTAAAAGCAGTTTCCTGCCCAGATTGCGGTTCCTTTCCAAAAGCAAAACCCTGGCACCCAGCTCCCCGGCCCTGCCGGCCGCCATCATGCCCGCCGGTCCACCGCCGATAACAACAACGTCGAAAACCAAGTTTTTATCCATAGATTATTAATATTATATATAAAAACGCAGGTCGAAAAGAGACCAAGGGGGTCTCTTTGAGCATTTACAATCCTATTTCTTCGATCAAATAATCCCTCACTTTTAATTGCTCTTTAATGGTATTTTCCAGCTCTATAGCAATGATGTCTGAAAAATATTTCTTGGGATAATTTTTCAAGTAATCCATTTCAGAAAGCTTTTTCAAAGAATGGGAATCCAGACGCAGATAACCGTCCTCGTCCCTGCGGAGAGTTTTCTGGAAACAGCTCAAATGGTTGCAGCCGATGGGATATTTCTCAAAGACTTCCAGATTATGCCTGAATTTGTCAGGCTCATGTATCCTGTCGTTTTCCAGGTGAGATACGTCCAGGCAGACTCCGCCGAATTCTTTAATCTCTCTTTCCTCCAAGGGAGAATAAACGTTCTCAATGTAAATCATTTTCCTGTGCCTGGAATAATCATGAATAAAGGGATATTCCGAATTGCTGTGGAGGTTAAAGGCCTTAACCTTAAATTCATCAATAAGATAATCTAGCTCCTGGGGCGCCATATCGTTTCTGATATGGACAAAAGGAATGTTCCTGATGCCGGCTTCCCGCAAAAGAGCGTACAGCTTTTCTCTTTCCTCTTTCTTAAAGCAAGTCGGGAAAAGGGCTGTCTCTTTCAGCCCCAGCTTTTCAATTTCTTTTATTTTCCCCTGCCAGTCAGAACCCTGAGTGGTGGTGATGGAAACGAGAATCTTTCTCATTTAGAATTTACCGTTTTTAATTTCCTCCCTTATTTTCTCCACAAAACTGTTAAAAAAATAAAGATTATGGAAGGTCAGCAGCTTTAAAGCTGTAATTTCCTTTGCCCTGATCAGATGGCAAAGATAATTTCTTTTGTAATTCTTGCAAACGAAACAGGAGCATTTTTCATCAAGAGGATTCTTGTCTTTGAGAAACTTTTTCTTTTCCAGATCCAGTTTGCCTTTGCTAGTAAAAGCGATCCCCCGCCTGGCATAATGAGTGGGAACGTTGCAGTCAAACAAATCCACTCCCCTTTCAATAATCCTGGGAATATCCTGCAGATAGCCTATGCCCAGAAGATGCCTGGGTTTTTCCTCGGGCAGCTCTTTGGTCACCCAGTTTAACATTGTCAGCATTTTCTTCTTGTCATCGCCAAACTCGCCGCCGATGCCGAAACCGTCAAAACCCAGGGAGCCCATGAACCTGGCGCTTTCAATTCTCAGATCCTTAAACCTGCCTCCCTGGACAATGCCGAATAAAGACTGTCCTGATTTATTATTTTTAACTGCCTGGCAGCTAACTGCCCATTTATGGGTTTTTCCCAGGGATTTCCTGGTGTACTGGTAATCGGCAATGGGAGAAGTGCATTCGTCAAAAGCAAAGATAATGTCAGCTCCCAGTTTCTCCTGGATCTTGATTGACTCTTTCGGCCCCAGAAAAATCTTGCTGCCGTCCAGAAAAGAACGGAAATAAACCCCGTCCTGGGTAATCCTAAGAAGGCTGGGCTGCTGACCGGGGCTGATTTTATCATTGGCCCTTTGCTGCTTCAATATTTTGCCGGTACCGTAATCCCTGCCGAACCCCAGGCTGAAAACCTGAAAACCGCCAGAATCCGTCATTAAAGGTCCCGGCCAGTTCATAAACTTATGCAGGCCGCCAGCTGACCTTACCAGATCCTCGCCTGGCTTCAAATGCAGATGATAGGTATTGCAGATAAGAATCCTGCTTTTGGTTTCTTTTACTTCCTCTGAGGTCAGGGTTTTAATGACGGCCTGGGTGGCCACCGGAACCAAACAAGGCGTTTCAATAACGCCGTGTTTTGTCATAAGCTGACCCAGCCTTGCCTTGCTCTTTTTGGATTTCTTAATGATTTTAAATTCTATCACCGAGTTTTTATTATTAATAAAAACGAAGGTAAAGATGAGGATAGAATCCTCATCGCTATCGCTTTTAATTCTGGCATATAAAAAAGCCGGCTTCAAGAACCGAGCTTTCATACATATATTAATATTTATATGTAAAAGCGAAGGTAAAGATGAGATTTATCTCATCGCCCAATAGAAAAAGCCCTGGAATACCTCTGCTTAAGCAGGCTGATATTCCAGGGCTTCGGCTTTGGCCTTTATGGGATCCTGAACCGTAACAAGGGCAGCAGGAACCAAAACCCTCAAGGCTCCCGGCAGAATGGAAACTTCGTACCGTTTCTGCGCAGGAAGCAGCTCTCCGTCCATCTGACAGGGAATGTCTGAATTCTCCATGGAGCTAATGACGAAGTGCGAAGCTTTGGGCAGCTTATTGTCCGCATCTTTTTCCACCTCGCGCAGGGAAAGATGGGTGCCGGCAATCACCTTTCCGAGAAAGCGAAGTATCCGCCATCTGCTGGTCTTTTTGATGAAGCAAATGTCCAGCAGCCCGTCTTCTAAGTCAGCGTCAGGCGCCAGTTTGAAGATGCCGCCGCAGCTGTAACCGTTGGAGACCATCAAGAGAGTGACCCGGCCGACCGTTTCCTGGCAAACGGCTGCGTTTCTGCTTTTTTTCAGGAAGACATGGGGATAATCGATCCTTGAGCACAGCTGCCGCAGCAGGGCAATGAGGTAAAGCAGGACTTTCGGCAAAAAAGGCAAACTGTTTTTCAGGGTCTCTGCTGATCTTACGACCTCTGCGACAACGCCCACTCCGAAGATGTTGACGAAAATCCTATTGTTAACCTTGCCCAGATCAACCGAATGGATCTGGCCGTTTTCAATAAGATCGAGGATGTCCTCCACTTTTCTGGGCATCCCCAAGGCCTTGGCAAAATCATTGCCGCTGCCAGAAGGAATGACCAGAACCGGAATCTGGCTGCCTGAAAGCCCGTTGGCCACTTCGTTCAGGGTGCCGTCACCTCCGATAACGGCCAGAACGTCGTAACCTTCATTGGAAATTTTCCCGGCCAGGTGGCTAACGTCATACTCGCCGCTTTTCTCGCTGAAGAAGAACGTCGGCTCAATGCGCTTTTCAAGCGAATTCCTGTTGAGCCATTCCAGCACCTGCAGATACCGTTTTCTGCCCCGGCCTACGCCCGAACAAGGGTTGACCATGAAAGCCACTCTTTTCTTTTTCACTTATCTAACCTCCTTTTTCCATCATTATGTATTTGTCAAAAAGCTGGATTTACTGCGAATCGTGCCTTATTTCAAAAGCGGTAAACTCACCGCTGTAATCCTCCCAAACCACGCTGAAATCGTCTATTTTAGCCCAAATTGGCCCTTTGCGGGTCCAATTGACCATCTGCTCGACATTCTGTTCGTTTCCCTCAAAAACAGCTTCCACGCGGCCATCTGCCAGGTTTCTGACCCAACCCGAAACCCCCAGCCTGCCAGCCTCTTTCCTGGTATTCAGCCGGAATAAGACTCCCTGAACCCTTCCTGCAACAAAGACATGGGCCCTTGCCTTGCCGCTGTTTTGTTTTTGTTCCTTCTTTTTTCTTAAAAGCATGAGGCTATAAAGGAAGACGTTCCAGCCAGGCAGCAGGCAGGACATCCGGAGCCACCACGGCAATAACGTAAATTATGGCAAAAATGGCTAATATTACTGCTGCAATTACTTCAAACTTTAACATAGGTGGGCACTACTGGACTCGAACCAGTGACCTCTACAATGTGAATGTAGCGCGCTAGCCAACTGCGCCAAGTGCCCGCGCTAAATAGAAAATAGCAGATTTTCAGCGGAAATAAAAGGGACAGCGAATCTCCAAATATTGAAGAAGGCTGTCCCCTACAGGCTTGCCGCTTTTACGGAATTATGGTTCAAAAATTCCACCATCCTTTTATTGTCGTCAAAAAAGTACTGTATTCTTTCTTTTCTTACCACTGCCAGTTTTCTGCTTCCCGTTCCCTTGCCGAAACCGACACAAAAAACTTCGTCAAAAGGAATCAGGTTGGATTTCAGCCACCAAACAGTTATAGCTCTTACCCAGGGAGGTCTAGCTGAAACAATTATGGTTTTGTGGCCCAGACTCTTCATCTCCCTGATTTTCCGAACAGCTTTCTTGTCCGGCTTCATGAGAATTACCGCGGGGAGCAGGAAAACAAACAACCACCAGGGCAGTTTCAGACTCGGATTCCAGAAACCTATTCTTGAAACCGTGCCGTCCAAATCAATCCCGACTATCAAGACACACCTCCTTTCAAACGATCATTATGAATTTGTCAAAAAGCAGCGGTTCTTAGTGTCTTATATGATTCTTCCGAAGAATTCCTTTGTTTTGATTCTGGCGATTTTCAACTGAAGGGTCTTTCTTGATTTGTAAATCCGGTACTGCTTTCTTCTCAAATCCAGCCATTCTTCAAACTTGATGATGTGAGATTTAATCAGCCAGATAATTAAACAAGTCAAGACCAAGGGCAGGAAAAATGAATCCAAAAATATATTATTAGTCAGACCCGTAGAGATTTCGGTTGCCGCTCCGGCCACCTCCCCTTTGAGAATAATGATTTCAGCCGTATCTTCCGCAGAAACACTGTCCTGTAAAGCTAAGGCTGTATTGATTATTTTATTTTCGCCAAAAGAAAACATGGCAGCCTCAGCCACCTTAACCTGGAAGATAATTGTTTTTGACTGATCGGCAGAAAAATCGCCGATATTAAGACCGGTAGAAATGTCTCCCTCAACCGATGCGTCATCAACCGTTAAACCGCCCTGATAAATTAATCCTTCAGGCAGAATATCTTTAACGATTACCTGGGAAAGAGAGTTGTTGCCGGCTTTTACAACTATGCCGAAAACAAGGGATTCTCCGGGGTTGGCATAAAGCAAATCGGAAAAAACAGTTCCCTGAGAAACATTCCTAACTGTCTTTTTAATATAAATGGTAGGAGTCTGGCGGCTGCTGGTTATTGTTGACGAAGAGCCGCCTCGAGAATAAGGTCGGGGGCCGACATTAACAGTAACTGAATCAAAGGCAGACCCCCCTGAACCGGTGCAAGTTATGGTGTAGGTCTTGGCAGAAGTTAAGTTACCGGTTGACTGAGATCCTGACAGGCTCTTTGTGCCTGACCAATCTTCCGAAGCAGTGCAAGAATCAGCATTGGCAGATACCCAAGCCAAAGCAGCTGCCGTATTATAAGAGATGGTAATGGGACCGTCTGAGTTATTGGCTTTAATGTCAACAGTGGGAGAAGCAGGAGGAGTTACAGGCTCTGCCCCAACATTTACCGTGACCGAGTCTACAGCTGAACCGCCTGCACCTGTGCAGGTAATGGTGTAAGTCTTGGCGGAAGTAAGATTGCCGGTTGATTCAGAACCAGAAACAGCTTTTGCTCCGGACCAATCACCGGAAGCCGAACAAGAATTGGCATTGCTTGATGTCCAAGTTAAAGTAGCAGCGGTATTATAAGCAATATCAATAGGGCCGTCTGAATCATTGGCTTTAATGTCAACTGTAGGAAGAGGTATGAAAGGCTCTTCTGGTTCTCCAGGAGCATCTGGAACATCCGGAGCATCTTCAGGAATATCGGGTCCTTCTGACCCATCATCTGGAATATCGGGTCCTTCCGGAGTATCGCTAGGAATATCAGGCCCCTCAGGGCTGTCGCTAGGAATATCAGGCCCTTCCAAACCACCATCTGGAATATCTGGTCCCTCGGGACTGTCACCAGGTATGTCTGGACCGCCTAATCCCCCATCAGGAATATCAGGTCCTGTTGATCCGCTATCAGGAATATCAGGTCCTGTTGACCCATCGCTTGGTATATCCGGACCCGCTGACCCTCCCGAGTCACCCGATCCGCCACTTGAAATATCAGGGCTCGCAGAAACAAAAGATAACTGAATTATAAATACTCCAGTTAATAAAATTAAAATTGAAATAAGTTTTATTTTTTTCATGACAACTAATCTTATTTAAAAAAATCAGGAGGGACAGGAGTTTGAAGATTCCCGTCCCTCCCACTTGCCTTTTCTCCTTAATTAAGGAGGTTCACGGCTTTGACGAAAGGAGTAATATCCTGGTTTCCGCTAGCCCGAACCCACGTTTTATCAACGAGATAATAGAAGTCTATTGTACCGTTAACGTGAGCAGGCACTATCTGGACCAAAGACCATTCTCCTTTATCCACCCAGACATAACCCGTAGCTATACCTGGATACCTTACGCTGAACCAGGCGATCAAACCAGCCGGCCAGTCATTTTCGGGCAGAACAGACAGAATACTCTGGTACCAGCTCAAAGGATAAACCATGGTGCTGTCAAAAGCCGGATCCCGATACTTGTCAGTCCCAGGATACAAAGCTCTCATAAGAGATTTGGCTTCTGTATCTGTCCAGGATATCAACTCCGATTGCCCGGGCACCGCAGGAACAGAGATCACAGCCTTGGAAGCCGTTTCCAGTTCCTTTTTCAGGCGGTTCACTTCCAGTTCAAGCTCGTTCGCCAGATCGTCCGCTTTCTTAAGCTGGCCATTCAGGGAAGCCACTTGCCCCCCGAGAGATGCCGCATCCGCTTTCAGTTTGGCGTTTTCCGCACTGAGAGCGGCCTTATCCGCCTTCAGGGCAACATTTTCCGCGCCGAGGGCATCTTTCTCCGCCTCCAGGACAGTGGTATCTGCCGACACTTCTACTGGTACTTCCACTTTCTGTCTCGGCAAGAAAATGCTGAGGCAGATAATGGCGATTACCAGGATGGCGATTACCGGCGCCGGCCAGTATCTTTTCCACCACGTACCAGTGGGCAGCCACATGGGCACTAGCTTTATTTTCGGGATCAAACTCCTTCTTGCCTTCTTTTTCGTTGCCATTTTCTCCTTTTTCCTCCTTTTTTTTCTATATCTATCTAAATGTCTATTCCAGACGGAACCGACAGTAATACGGGAAATTATTAAATTGTCAATATTGCTTATTCTACCATCAAAAATTATTTTGTCAATGGCTCAGCTATAACAGCTATTCTCTTGTAATCTTTGCCCGGCGGCCAGCAACTCAACAAAATCAAAGTATTCCCGGAAGCCAAATAAGTTTCTGCCGGGATATCCTCTCCCCTGTCCAGAAAAACCTTATTTTTGACATGATAAATGTATTCTTTAGCGCCAAAATAAATAAAGATTTCATCCCCTTCTTCCAGAAGACTGACTTCGCTAAAAACCCAGTCGTACTTTATCTTAGGCCAGCCAGGGGGGGCTGAATGCCCCAGAATGATGGTTGGCCCTGCTTGACCGGGCAGGACAGAATCTGGGAAATGAACCGTTCCCTCGTCCAGAGCCTTGCTCAAAGCACCGTTATCCGTTGGCTCATCAAAAAATATAATGGGAGCTGAAATGCCAATTCTTGGTATTTCCAGAATTTTTTCTTTTCCCTGATAAACTTCAACTTCTTCAGCAACCGCCTCAGAGACGATAACTTCATCTTCAGGCATTAACTGCCTTGGTTTTTCCTCCTGGAATAAACCTGAAGCCAGACCGGCCATGGCCCGGTAATTAAAAAACCAACCGTAATCAACCCAGTTGATCAGGACGAAATTGATTAGAAACAAAAGAACAAAATATTTCCAAAGCTTTCTGATTTTCATAAGAGCATTAATAAATCATGAATGTCTGAGGGTTGATTATCTCGATCATTATCATCTTGTCCAGAAAAAGCAAAACAAACCAGAGGAGCGAAAAACCGATAGTTTTAAAGACGGCGTCTTTGTACTGGATTTCGAATTTGTGATAAATGAAAATATCGAAAAAAACGGTAAGCAACAGGAAAATGATTATCAATGTCAGAGAAGAATAAACAACTTTCTGTATCAGATCATAATAATCGCTGGTCATGAACTGAAACAATAGAAAAGCGGGCGTTCTTTCGACATACCTTTCTTCCGATACCTCTTCTTCTTCAAGATATCCCGTCGTGGGAAAATCCGTGAATTCTTCCTGAGCCTCCTCCGGTATTTCTTGCGTCCCCTGAACCATTACCATCTCTTCTGTTGTCGGTTGCCCTTCCTCCTGCTGTTCTTCTTCTTGAGAAAATACCTCTTCTGCCTTTTCCTCGGGAGCTGCTGCTTCAGGCGCTGCTGCCAGGGAAGGTGACGGCGCTTTTTCCTGGGGAACGACTGCTTTCGGAGTTCCGAAAAACTGGACCACCAAAGTAGTCTCTTTCCCCTGGAAATCGCCTTTTAGTACGGCAATACCCATTTCCTGATAGCCGGCATCCAAAATGTTTTCTTTGTGAGAAAGAGAGTCCATCCAGGCAGTATGAACTTGTTCTGACTCAAGGAAACCAATGGCCAGATTTTCCCCGGCCAGCCTGTAATCATAACCCACTTCTCCCAGCCAATGCCAGGGAGAAACCCCTTCCGGACTGTAATGGGCAAAATAATCCTTCTCAATCATATCCTTCGCCTTAAGATAGGCTGCCTGGCTCAGGACCGGATTCTCTTTTAAAGGCTGGAAGCCTAACTGCTCCCTGGAAACGTTGGTCATGTCAACCAGGCTGGTTTTCGTCAAATCGGCAAAAAAAACAGTCCCGGAAAAGGAAAAAAGGAAAGGCAAAAGCAAAAGCTTCAGAAGCAGCAAAGCAACTGCATAATAGAATAGAAACTCTCCGTTCAAAAACTTAGGCCTGTAGCTGTTTCCTTTATGGGGAAAAATTATTGATTTCATAATGATTCACTATGCTTTTATTATGCTTAAAAATTAAGAAAAGTCAAGGCCTTTATATTTTTTCAGAAAAACCTTAAAATAAAACAACATGCAGGTTTTTGAATTCCATTTCAATCCGCCCCGCAAAGACAAACTGGCTTCCGGCAAGGAGGATTTGGTTTTTGATACTTTCTGCTTTGAGCCCAAAAACGTCTACGAAAAAAGAATGGGGGGCCTGTACATGGCCGGTGTTCTGAAAAACATTCTGCCGCAGAATGCCAGGTTTCTGGAAATCCTGGCTGAGAAAATAAAAGACAAGTATTACAAAACCGCTTCCTCCACCCCGGAAAAATCGCTCAGAGAATCCCTGAGAATCGCCAACGAACACTTAGAAAAAATCGCCAAAGAAGGAGACGTCGGCTGGCTGGGGAACCTGAGCTTTGCCGTAATCTCCCTGAAGAACCAAGAGCTTAACTTTACCAAGGTCGGAGACTTCAAGACGCTACTGGTAAGGAAAGGCCAGATAATAGACATTGACCAAAGGCTGAAATTCGACGGAATCGAACCATATCCCTTAAAGATCTTTGGCAATATCGTTTCTGGCAAATTAGCCGAAAACGACATTATCCTGATTTTGAGCGGAAACGTTTACCAGGCCTTCATAAAAGAGAACCTCCTGAACGACATCGCCAGGAAATCAACCTCTGAATTCAACAATATTCTCAACGGTAAAAAGGAACAGCTGATAAAGCTTTCCGGCATCTGCCTTTTAATCGTCCTGAGCAAGGAAGAAGCGGCCAAGGAAAGAGAAACGATTACCGAAAAGAAAGCATTAAGAATTTTTTCGTTTAAGGAAGTATTCAATCCCCTTTTAAGGATGGTGAGGAAAATCAGGATTCCGAAACTGAAATTACCCAAACTGAAGATTTCCTTGCCGAAGATCGGTTTGCCGAAAGCAAAGGTGCGGGTGTCTTCCCGTCCAGACAAAAAGAATAAATTACCTTCTTTGTCCCCTGCCCGGCTTCGCCTCTTTCGGGTGTCCGACGGTTTAAAAAAGAAAGTCACTCTCATCCTGGTTCTGATTTTAATTCTGACTGTGGGATTTTTCATATTCCAAAAGGAAGAGGAAAGAAACATAGAGGTTTATCAGGCTCAGATAGATCAAATCCAGGAGAAAATAGAACTGGCCGATTCTTACTTTATCCTGTCAGAATACAATCCCCTGGCCAAAAAGAACGCCAACGCATTGTACAAGGAAGCATGGGATGAAATCTCCCCTCTCTTGGCAGTCTCCCTGAGAATACCCAAAACCATTGGCAACCAGGCTTCTGAGTTGAAAAACACTGTTTCAGAAAAGCTTTATCGTCTGAACAAGCTGGTGGAAATTCCGGAGCCTGAACTGGTTTTTGAGTTCAAAGCCAAAGAATTCATCCCCCAAAAATTGCTTTATTCCAAAGACAAAATCTACTCTTTCACTTCCCATTCGGAAAACGTATTTAAACTGGACGTCAAAGAAAGACAGGGGGAAATGGTTGAGACGAATCAAAAATTCAGCGAAGCTGCCCTCCTGGCAGATTCAATTATGTTCTTTGCCAAACCGAACGAGATAACAATGTTCAAAGAAGGCAAATTCCAAGAAACCATTCATCTTCAAGAGCTTTTTTCCGAAACAGAGCTAGCTTCTCCCTCTTTCTACAAATCAAGCCTGTATTTCCTGGACAAGAAAAACGGCTCAATCGCAAAATATCCTTTTGTCTCAGAATCAGGTTTTGGCAATCCGGAATCATGGTTGGCTCCCGGAATCAAAACCGCCACTGATTTTAAATCAATGGCGGTGGACGGTTCAATCTGGGTTCTCACCAAGAAAAACTCGATTGAGAGATATTATGCCGGTCAGCTCCAGGAAACCATAATTCTGGAAATTTTTCCTGAGCCGAAAAACTTTTCAAGGATTTTTACGGCTCCGGAACTTCCCCATCTTTACATCCTGGAACCTGAACAAAAAAGAGTGGTGATACTGGATAAGGCCGGCCAGATTGTCAGACAATATCAGAGCGAAAAATTCGATAACCTGATTAGCTTCTCTCTTTCGGAAGACGGAAAAACAATTTATCTCCTGAACGGCTTGAAAGTATACTCTATTTCAGTTCAACTTTAGCGCCGGCTGCCTCGAACTTTTTCTTTAAGTCTTCGGCTTCTTCCTTCTTGGCTCCCTCTTTGACAACCTGGGGAGCGGCGACTGCCGCATCAACCAAATCCTTGGCTTCCTTAAGTCCTTTTTGCGTGGCATCTCTGACAATCTTGATCACCTCTATCTTCTTATCTCCCACAGCAGCCAAAACCACGTTAAACGAGGTTTTCTCCTCTGCAGCAGATGCTCCTTCGGCTGGCGCGGCAGCAGCTACGGCTACGGGAGCTGCGGCTGACACTCCGAATTTCTTTTCCAGAACTTTTACCAATTCAGCCAGATCCAAAACAGACATCTTCTCAACTTCCTCAACCAACTTTTTGAACTTCTCGGGAACCTCCACTTTTTCCTCGGTTTTTTCTTCTTTTGTTTCTTCTGCCATATTAATTATTTTTTAATTGTGCTTAATATATAGACCAGACCTTTAATGTTGTAATTTAACGCGTAGACTAAATTTGAAACCGGGGCGGAAAGACTGCTAACCAGCTTTGCCAAAAGTTCTTCCCTGGAAGGCAATTTGGCCAGAGCGATGATTGATTCAGCTTCATTGAACTTATTGTCAATAAATCCGCCTAAAATCTTCAGCTTTTCGTTTGCCAAGCCTGCCTGATAAACGGTCTTTGCCGGTACGATTTGATCTTTGAACCCGAAGGCCAGGGCTATCTCCTCTTTGTACTTGCCCCTGTCAAAGTCCAGCTTGTTTTCTTTAAAAGCTTTCTCTATCAAAGTTTTTTTGATTACTTTCAAATTTCCGTCGGATGCTTTCAGTTTTTTGCGCAAATCGGAAATATCTTTTACCTTCAAACCGGTAATGCCAACCAAAATCATTGCCTTTTGTCTGGCAATTTTATCTTTTAAATCGTCGAGTATTTCTTGCTTTTGGGTTTTAGTTAAAGCCATAGTAGTAATACCTAATTTAATCGCGGCTTCGCCGCTCTCTAAAAACCCTCGGTTTTTAGTATTTTCCTACACGGGAGACCCGGAAGGTTCTCCCGACCTCTCTCCGATATGGGATGTTATTATATAGAATAAAAATGCCTGCGTACGCAGACAAAAAGGATGAATCTTAAAATTGCTGATCATCCTCGGCGGGTCTTATGTGTGCCCACTGTCTGCGGACTATGGTTCAAATTTACACCATCTTTAAAATCCTGTCAAGACTTTCTCAATCTGTCCCGATATTCTTGCATGTTGATCTGGCCCCCAGCCAAAAGCTTTTGCAGGCCGGCGTAGTATTGTGATTGTATTTGGGCAGAAGTTAAGGTCGTACTATAAATACGCGCCTCATCAATCAAACCGTTAAAGTTATAACCACTTCTGCTACCAATCCTTAAGGTAGCGGCACTTGGAGTAATATTTATAGTAATGTCGTTACTCGTTTTTAATTCTCCATTTACATAAAGTTTTAAGTTTGTTCCTGTAGGGATAGTGCTTCCCACTCCCACAAGATGAACCCACTCATTAAGATTTATAAGAATTTCGGTGGCAGTTTGATATGTCGTGCCATTGCCAATGTAAAGCCTTATTTTATTAGTTGCCGCCCCCAAAGCAAGAGCGTAATTCGCGGTTGCGTCTGCTCCCTTGTTGACGATCCCGGCATGAGCTAAAAAACTGCTTGCTTTTATCCAAGTCTCAACAGTAAAAGCATCTGATACATTCAAACTAGTTCCATTCCCAGCATCTACATAATTAGTGCTGCCGTTAAACTCTAGGGAGCATCCCTGGCCAGAAGGAGTATAGCTAGGATCTGTGGTGGCACATCTCCAGGCAGGAGCATTGACCAGGGTGCCGTTGTTGTTCCAGCCTGATATGTCATTGGCAAGAGTGCCTGTTCCTTCATCAAAGCTCCAGATGCCGGCAGCGTATGAGCCTAAGGAGTTGTGCAGGTGCTGGCTGAAGTATAGTCCTTTGGCTATTCTGCCTTGTTCGTTGGCTCCCCTGGTTATGGCAAAGATAATGGAAGACAAAAGCCCGATTACGGCAATGACTACCAGGAGCTCCATGAGGGTGAAGGCTTTTTGTCTGTTTCTAAGTTTGAAATTTGATGCCATGATCAAAAAGAAGCAAGTTAAAAAATTCATTAAAAGTATCGGTTCTTGGCTGCACTATGTTCTGCCAGCGTCTCGCTGAAAACGGTCTCGCCCTGCGGCGTTGACAGATAATACCAGTAATCGCTCTCTGTGGGGTAAACGGCAGCTATCATGCTATCAAGGCCTGGATTGCAAATGGGACCTGGCGGAAGCCCTAAGTATTTGTAGGTATTGTAAGGGGAATCAATGTCTCTGGCTAAAGCAACTTCCCTGCGCATTTCGTCAAAATCCCAAGTTTCTTCCAAAATATAAGCCAAGGTTGCGTCAACCTGAAGAGGCATACCGATTTCCAACCGCTTCCACAAGATTCCCGAAACAAGTTTTTTGTCTTCTAAACTTATGACCTCTTTTTCGATCAGGGAAGCCATGGTGACTATTTCAAAAATAGTTTTTTCTTGCCTGGCAATCTCTTCCCGCAGATCTTTGGCCAGCTTCTTCTCAAAGTTATCCTTCATTGCCTCGATTGCCTCCTTGCCGGAAAACCCGAAGGAAAATTGATAGGTATCAGGAAACAAAAATCCCTCAAGATCGTCACCTAACAGCTCTAAACCCAGCCTCTCTTCTATTTGTTTTACGGTGAATCCTTCGGGGATGGTCACCTTTATTTTCAACACGTCCCCATTAACCAATTTTTCCGATATTTCAGGAATACCCATTGAAGGAGACAGCAGATACTCTCCTGCCTTAAGGTCGCCAGCAATTCCCCTGGACAGAACGTAGATTCTGAAGGCCGGCGCCCATCTTATCAGATTTTCTTTTTCCAAATGCAGGGCAATGTCCCTCGAACCTTCTCCCTTTTTCACGCTGAACTGCACTTCCTCGGCATTGTCTCCTGAAACCGGTAAGAAAGTCAGCCGAAAACCAGCGGCAGCAATCAGGATTATCAATAGAATAAAAATAAGATATTTTTTCATTGTCCTTCAATCAAAGGTACGAAAACGAAACCGGGATATTCTTTTTGCTCAAACTCGTTTTCGCCTTTTTTAATCAAAAGCCAGATGGAGGAATCCATGGGAGCCACTATTCTGCCGCCGACTTTCAATTGTTTTTTCCAGGCAGAAGGAACTCTGGCTGGCGCAGTGGCAGAGGCTAGAATTTTGTCAAAAGGCGCTTCTTTCTCGTATCCTTTGGATCCGTCAGCACAAACGAATTCTGCAACGCCGTTTTTCCTGAAACCATATTTTTCAATATTCTTCTTCCCGAATTCAACCAGGTCAGACACAAACTCAAGAGCTGTCACCTTTCCCTCTTTACCGACTATTTCAGCTAAAAGAGCGGTGGTCCATCCTGAGCCGGAACCAACATCCAGAATCTTTTCTCCCTTTTCAGGCTCGAGCAGTTCCAGCATAAAAGCGACTACCAGCGGCTGGGAAATAGTCTGGCCATGGCCGATAGGCAAGGCTTCGTTCAATTCAGCCAGATTCTTCATTTCCCCAGGAAGAAAATCGGCTCTCTTGATCTTTCTGAAAGCTGAGATTATTTCCGGCGTCTTGAGCCAACCTTCTTTTATTAAATTTTCTATAAGCAAGTTTTTAATTTATTTAAAAAGAAGGTTAAAGAAGAGATTTATCTCTTCGCCACCCCTCTTTAATTAAACTGTCTATCAGGTTCATTTTCAGCCGTTTAAGAAACGCCATAGCTTTTGGCGCAAAGAAATCCTGTCTACAAACAGAATTCCGTTCAGATGATCTATTTCGTGCTGAAAAATACGAGCCAGCAGGCCTTCAGCCTTTATCCTGACTTTTTTCCCTTGCAGAGTAAGAGCTTCTACCTCCACACCCTTTGGTCTTTTTATTTTTAAAAACAACCCGGGGACGGAGAGGCACCCTTCTTCCATCAGTTCTCTTTCTTTATCCATAGCAATAATCTTGGGGTTAATGAAAACTTCAGGGCCTTCCCCTGTCATAACAACAATTATCCTTTTTGATACTCCGACCTGGGGACCGGCCAGCCCGATTCCGTCACTCTCAGACATTACCTTAATCATCTCCCTGCCGAGATCCTGGATTTCCCTGGTTGTTTCTTTTATCTCCGCAGATTTGCTTCTCAGTATCGGATCGGGGTATTTTTTAATTTCTAGAATCATGGGAAATTAGTTACTCGTGCCTCCTCAAGGCATCGACCGGTTTTAATCTGGCGGCTGTCCTGGCAGGCAGAACTCCTGAGACACAGCCGATAATGAAAGAAAAAACCAAGCCGAAAATAATCAAGCCGGGGCTTACGGAAGCGGAGAAGTAAAAAATCGGATGCGCCTGCCCGTACATCTCAACGCCTTTAGCCAACAAAAAGCCCAATAAGGTGCCGCCTATTCCACCGACCAGACCGACAATGCCAGCCTCAAATAAAAATATCAAAAGGATGGCTGAGTTTTTCGCCCCAATAGCTTTCATGATGCCTATTTCCTTGGTTCTCTCCCTGACCGAGGTAAACATGCTGTTAGTAATGCCAATGCCGCCGACAATGATAGCAATGCTGGCAAAGGCGATGATGACCATCTGGATTACGCCCAGGATGTTGCCGGCTATCTGCCCCATCTTTTCGGAAGTGATAACCGAAAAATCAGCTTCGTCGGTCCCGGACCTTCTCTTTCTTGTTTCACTCAAGGCGTCTTCAATATTTTTTGCGACAGTATTTTCATCCACTCCGTTTTCAAGCTTGACCAAGGCATAAGCGGCAGTCCCCCTCTTTTCCCCAGTTATGTCCTGATAAACGTTCATATCCATGTAGGCCATGCTGTCATCCTGCTTGCTGCCCAGGGAATTCAAAATTCCTGCCACGATAAACTTCCTGCCCTTAATGGTTATTTCCGAACCGGCCCTCACTTCTTTTGAAAAAATCTCAGTGGCCACCTGAGAGCCGATTAAAATTTCGTTTCCCTTGCTCGGCCACCTGCCAGAACTCAGATTCCAACCCTGGAAAATGCTTAAAATATCCAGACTCTCCTTCCACGGATCATAGCCGGCTATGGCAATCTGCTTTGCTTCTTCCTTGTACCTGGCAATGGCTCCCGTATATGAAAAGCCCAAAACCTTGTCCACCCCCTGCGCTTTTTTAATGGCTTCCAAATCTTCTCTCTGCAGGTTGGCGCCGCCGAACATCATGGCGGAAAAAATATCATCGTCGCTGCCCGGCATAACCATGATCATCTCGCCGCCCATAGCCTGCAGCTGCTGGTTAATCGTTGCCTTTAATCCTTCCGATAGAGAAAGCAGGGAGATTATCAAAAACACCCCGATGACAATTCCCAGGATGGTCAGAAAGCTTCTCAGGGACCTTGTCCTGATGTTCCTGACGGCAATGTTAAAATATTCTTTCAGTTCTTCCATAAATATTCTTTGGCAGTGGAATGATTTTTAATTATTCTGCCGTCTTCAATATTGACTATCTGCTCGGCATAATTGGCGATCTTCGGATCGTGGGTCACCACGACAACGGTCTTGCCTTCTTTTTTATGGAAATCAGCCAGCATTTCCATTATTTTCTTACCGGTGACAGAATCCAGGTTACCGGTCGGCTCGTCGGCAATAATTACTTCTGGCTGATTGGCAAAAGCGCGGGCTATGGCCACCCTTTGGCGCTCTCCTCCGGAAAGCTCTCCCGGTGCATGAAAAATCCTGTCCTGCAAGTCCACGGAAATCAAAATATCCTTAGCTCTCTCTTTCCTCTTTTCCAGGGAAGTTCCCTGAAAGACCATGGGCAGCATCACATTCTCAATGGCTGAAAGGTTGGCAAGCAGATTGAATTCCTGAAAGATAAAACCGAGTATCTTTCCCCGGAACTGGGCAAGCTGGCTTTCTGACATCAAAGCAATATTTTTGCCTTTCAAATAAACCTTGCCCTTGGTCGGCGAATCCAAGCAGCCGATAATGTTCAAAAGGGTTGATTTGCCAGAACCAGAAGATCCCATAATTGCCACAAAAGCGCCTGGAAAAATTTCCAGGCTCAGTCCTCTTAAAGCATGAACTTCCGTCTTTCCTAACTGGTAAGTCCTCCAGACGTTATCCAGTCTAATGATTGGCTCTTTCATTATCTTAAAATTACTTTTTCTCCTATCTCCAGGCCGGAAATAATCTCCACCAGGTCATCGCTTCCTTCAAGACCTATTTCAATGTCTCTTTCCTCTATGTTTCCCCCAACAAAAACCTCAATAAAATTCCTGTCACCATCAGTCCTGATTGCTTCTTCCGGAATAATCAAGACGTTTTCTCTGCTGTTGGCTTTAATGACAATATCAGCTGACATCCCCGGCTTTATTTCCTCCGGAGCCTCATTGAACCCGATTATTATCTCGTAATAGACCACTCCGTCAACCATCTTTTCTGCCGGACTTATTGAGACGATCTTTCCGGCAAAAGTTTTCCCGGGAAAAGCAATCAGGGAAATATCAACAGAGTTGCCGACGGCAATCTTAACCACGTCTTCTTCGTAAATGTTTACTTTTATCTCGTAAGGAATCTCAGGCAGAATAACCATAAACGCGTCCTGCAGGGCCGGCTGAACCAGCTCGCCTACCCTTTTCTTTATCTCGGCGATTTTTCCTGACAGAGGGCTGATAAGTCTTGACTGTGAAAGCTGGCTTTCATAAAACTGAACCTTAGCTTGGGCCTGCCTTATCTGGGCTTGGTATAAATCAATATCCACCTGACGGCTTTCAGCGGTTATCAGGCTCAAACGATTCTCAGCCTCCTCAAGACTTGTTCTTGCCGCCTCAAGGCTTGATTCTTTTGAAGAAATCGCTTGCTGGGCGGCCACAGTGTTGGCCAGAGCGCTATTGGCGCTCACCTTAAGAGTATCCAGCGAAGTTTTGTCAGCAGATGAAACTTTGTTTTTATAAACGACCGACTCATCGGCAATCACCCGTATTATCTCCAGGCTGTCAAACGTCGTCTTTAAAGAATTCCTCATAACTGAAAGGGCCTGGTCAATACTTTCCTTTTCCGCCGAATCTTCTTGAGCAGCCTCCAGCTGAATCTTGGCCCGTTTTTCTGCCTCATCCACCGCGGTTCTGGCATCCATTATTTTTTTTGCGTTTTGGTCATAAACTGAAACATATTCTTCGATAAATTCTTTTATAAAATTCAGAGCGTTGTAAATCTGAGGATGGGAAGCATCCAGGACAGTTATTGCTTCCTGGTAACTGTTTTCTAAATTATCCTGAGCTATGGCAAAAGAAATTTGGGCGTTTTCCTTCTGGCTCTGGGCAATTCTAATTTCTTCCGGGCTGGAACCGGCCAATAATTTATTCAAGCTCAACTGAGCCAATTCAAGGGAAATTCGAGCTTCTTGAAGCTGAATTTCCAAATCAACCGTATCCAGTTTTGCCAGCTCCTGGCCCTGTTCAACATCGTCCCCGACCTCCACATAAATCTTCTCGATCCTGCCGGCATTCCCGAAAGTAAGATTAACCTTTTCTCCTTTACCAATCTGCCCCGTTTCAAAAATCTCCTGGCTTACGTTCCCCTGTGCCGCTTCAACCAAATCGAATTCCGGATTTTTATCTTTCAAAATAGTCTGGTAAAAGAAAACGATCAATAGAACAACAAGGCCTATTGTCAGAATTATTTTTTTATTCATACAGCTAAGCTTAATTTATAAAACTAACCAAGGCTAAACTTTATTATTTTTCTGTCTTACCACGATTTTGTGCCAGTCGGGATAGCAGGAAATGCCCTGAAAAATCATTCCTCCCAAAATTCCAAAGGAGAACTGAGGCAGAGGCAAATTAATGAGAAGGAGGGAAACCAGAAGCCCAAAACCGCAGAGCCAATGGTGAAGATGGATTCTCCACCTGCCGATATCAAAAGCCAGAGACTTCATTTTGCCCTGAAGCCCGGCTTCCTTTCCTGAAAAAAAATCAGTCAATAAGTAACCGAGAATCATCCCGAAGAAAATTTCCAGAGAAAAAACCGCCAAAGGCATTCCCAAGAACAATTTCTTCGGCTTGATTAGTTTCGGTTTTATGAATCTCAATTTTCTCATATGTCTTGGTGCGGGGGCGCCAGGATTCGAACCTGGAACAGAAATTTTGGAGATTCCTATGATAGCCATTTCACCACGCCCCCGTGGCATTGCCAGATTTATCGCTTTGCCTCCTTATGCAAGGTATTCTTTTTG